>ERZ887830.360-NODE-360-length-29438-cov-11.337542_pt1 | contig 29438 bp, 34 predicted proteins | sample MGYA00521101_ERZ887830 | MGnify/ENA primary metagenome ERZ887830 (study PRJEB32303, sample SAMEA104408592) | aquatic metagenome | biome: Marine water; feature: Pelagic; material: water | place: Baltic Sea | collected 2014-06-05T16:38:00 | depth 1,762 m ... | reverse complement strand
ATTGAAGCTAATTCTGTTCATGGTAGTGATTCAAGTGAAAATGCATCTATTGAAATTGCTTTTTTCTTCAGTGGCTCAGAACTTATCTAAAACTATACAAATTTCTATTAAGGCCTTATAAACATTTTCGTATTCTAATTTTTTATGGGCCTTAATTAACGACTCCTCATTTAAATTATTGACCTTTTTCGATTTTTGAAAAAGTATTTTACCGTCATCTATTGATTCATTTACCAGATGGATTGTAAACCCATATAAATTTTCATTATTTATTAGCATTCTTTTATGTGTCATGAGGCCTTTATAATTTGGCAGTAAAGAAGGATGCAGATTAATTGTTTTATATTTTTGAAATATACTATTTGGAACTTTTTTCATGTATCCAATAGAAAATATTAAATCTGTATTAATAAAATTAATTGTATTTAAATCCTTAATATCTTCATAAATTTTAATCTTTTGGTTAACTTTTTTAGATATATTTTTAATATCATCTCTTACTTTATTGTTGCTTATTATTATAGAGGGTAAAAATTTTCTTTTTTTATCTTTTTTTAGATTAGTGAGAACTTTGAATAAATTAGTTCCGTAACCTGAAATGAGAAAACATACCTTTATTTTATTTAATTGATCCAAGTAATTTAAAATTCTTTCTTTCCAAGAACTGTTGAGATGCTTTCTTGTCAACAACTATTGTGAAACCAAATCCACAATTAAAAACTTCAGATATTTCATCATTAGTCATTTTTGTATATTTTTTTATGAATTCATATTCCTTAGGAAGTTTTTTAATTTCTAAATCAAATTTAGTTTTAGGAGGTAATGTCCTCTTAAAATTAGCTATGAGTCCACCACCAGTAATATGTGCCATACATTTAATTTGAGTAATATCTTTAGCGCTAAGGTGTCTATGATATAATTCTGTCGGTCTCATTAGAAAAGATGAAAGTTTTTCTTTACCTATAAAACTTTTATCAGGCTTAATTTTATTATCATTAATAATTTTTCTAACTAATGAGTAGCCATTAGAGTGAAATCCATTGGATTTAATACCAATAATTAGATCACCTTTTTTAATTCTATGCTTTTTAGTTTTTTCTTTAAGAGCAACCAAGAAACCAGCTAAATCAAAATGGTTTCCATCATATAGGGAAGGCATCTCTGCAGTTTCTCCGCCTATAAGAGCACAATTAATTTTTTTACATGCCTCTGTAATACTCTTTAAAATTTGTAAATACTGAGTGCCTTTTACAGATCCACATGAATAATAATCCAAGAAAAATAAAGGTTTACCATTATTGCAGAGTATATCATTGGAGCACATTGCTACGAGGTCTTGCCCAATCCCCTTATAATTCTTAAATTCTGCAGAAAGAATTGACTTAGTACCTACGCCATCTGTTGCAGCACATAATGTTACATCTTTATTGACTTTATACTCAGCACTAAAACCTAACTTACCCCCCAAAACATTTTGATTATGAGATGTTTTTATAAAATTTATTGCTTTTTTTATTAAATTATCAGTTTTTACTACATCTACGCCAGATTTTTTATATAGTTTGCTCAATGAAATACTTTTTACTGTTTTTATTACTTTTTAATTTTAGTTATCTAAAGAATTTATCAGCATATTACAAAGTTTCTATAAAAAACTTAGATGATAGTTTTAATCTAGATTATTTTTCTAATCGATTAATCTCTGAACTAACATCTACTAATCAGGATATTGGTGAATTTAATAAATACTTTAATAATTTTTTTTATGATAATAGCCAGCAGTCCTATCAATTTGAAATTGATATTAGCAGTTTGAGTGATGATCTTATTTCAAAAAATATTCAATTTAATTTAAATTTATTGAATTGTAGTCTTGTTAAAGGATTTTTTACTATAAATGTTAATGAGTCTGAAAATAATTGCCCCACATTTAATGTAATTACTTCTCAGGATAAACATTACATTTATATTTCCAATTCAAATATAAGCTTAAGGCTTAAGGAAGTTGCAACTATAAATGAAAATACTTTAAAGGATTTATGGATTAATTTTCTTTCCATTTCTTCACCTTATCAAAGAGAATATCAGATTAGATATAAAGATTATTCAAATTTAACTCAAATTATCAATGATTATCCAGATATTATTTCATATAAAGATCAGAATATATTATTAAATATTAATCATTTTTACTCCAATGATGAAATTAATTTTCTTCTAGGTCTTCAGTGACCCAAAATTTTTTCGATTTTAATTCAGTTAAAAATGATGAGATTGTTACTTCTCATGAAAATGAAGATGTATTATATTTATTAGAAAAACTAACTTGTCAATTATCCTACATTACTGGTTCTAGCAAATCCGGTAAGTCAACCTTAGTCAACAAATATGCAAAAATTCATAAAGCTCAAATTATATCTGATCAGAGTGATTTATTATTTTCAATAGATAAAAAATTTTATTTTATTGATCAAAATCTCTCAAAATTTAATACTGAATTATTATTTCATTTTGTTCAAAATATTATTACCCATAATTACACTCTGTATATATTTAGTGAATTTGATCACAGTCAAAAACCGACAGGTTTGCTAGATCTAGATTCCAGATTATCTTTATTTAATAAGTTTAATCTTAATGAACCAGATGATCAATTAACAATAAATTTATTAAAAAAATTTTTAAAGATAAATTCAATAACTATCAATGAAACTATCATTGTTGAATTACCTAAATATATAAATCGTACCTATTTGGGAATTTATAATTGTGCTAATGATATAAATCGTTTGCTTTATAACAATAACCATAATATTAATTTGAAACTTATTAAAGATTTTTACAATGCAATATAGAGATTATTATTTAAATAAAGTTAACAAAACCCTTACTTCCTCCAAAGTTAAAGTAAGTGGTTGGGTAAATAGAGTTAGGGACCACGGCAATCTACTTTTTATAGATCTCAGAGATTCAACATCACTACTTCAATGTGTCGTTGATAATAGTTCTGATATTTTCACTGAATTATCCAATTTAAAAAATGAGGATGTGATTATGTTAGAAGGGTTAATTTCTGATAGAACACAAGATACAATTAATAAAAATTTAGATACTGGTGAAGTTGAATTAAAAATTGAAAGTTTTGAATACTTAAGTAAATGCGTAAGAACTCTTCCTCTTGAGGTAAATTCTGAAAAAGATTATGGTGAAGAAGTTCGTTTAAAATACAGGTATTTAGACTTAAGAAGGCCCAAAATTGCTAAAAATATTCTACTCAGATCTAAAGTTGTGGATTTTGTTAGATCTTTTATGAAGCAAAATAATTTTACAGAGTTAGCTACACCAATATTAACTGCTCCTTCTCCAGAAGGGGCTAGAGACTATCTCGTTCCTTCAAGAATTCATAAGGGAAGTTTTTATGCACTACCCCAAGCGCCACAGCAATTTAAACAACTATTTATGGCTTCAGGTATTGATCGATATTTTCAAATAGCCCCATGCTTTAGAGATGAAGACAGTAGGGCGGATCGTTCACCTGGTGAATTTTACCAAATTGATATGGAAATGAGTTTTGCGACTCAAGATGAGGTCCTTGAAATTATCAGTAACTTATTATTTGAAATTTTTGAAAAATTCAAACTTGAAGGAAAAAAAATTAATAATTTACCTTTTCCAACATTTTCGTTTAATGAATGTCTTACGGAGTTTGGTTGTGATAAGCCCGATTTAAGAAACCCTCTTCGTTTAAAAAATGTTACAGATTATTTCAAAAATTCTGGTCTTAAAATATTCCAAGACTTAATAGATAATAAAGGCGCAATTGTTAATTGCATTCAAGCCAAAGGCTCTCAAGGTAAACCTAGAAGTTTTTTTGATAATTTAAACAAATGGGCTATTGATGAGGGAAAAAAAGGTCTTGGTTATATTAATTTTGAAAATAAAGAAGCAAAAGGACCACTTGCTAAAAACTTTAATCCGGAAGCATTGAAATCAATGATTAATGATTTTGATTTTAATCAAGAGGACGGACTACTATTTATTTGTGATCAACCATTAGAATCATATGATTTTTCTTCGAAAGTTATACAAAAACTTGGTGTTGATTTAGACCTATTAGATAAAAATGATTATCAATTTTGTTGGGTTATTGACTATCCAATGTTTGAAAAAAATTCTACAACAGGAGAAATAGATTTTAGTCATAATCCATTTTCTATGCCTCAAGGTGGCATGGATGCACTTTTAACCAAAGACCCCTTAGATGTCTTAGCTTACCAATATGATATTGTCTGCAATGGGATTGAACTTTCATCAGGAGCAATTAGAAATCACCAACCTGAAATTATGAAAAAAGCATTTCAAATTGCTGGATATAATGAAGAAGATATTAAAACAAAATTTAGTGCACTTTACGAAGCCTTTCATTATGGAGTGCCACCTCATGGGGGCTGCGCACCTGGTCTTGATAGAATATTAATGCTTTTATCTGATAATGAAAATATCAGAGAAGTGATAGCTTTTCCTTTTAATCAAAAAGCTCAAGATTTAATGATGAATGCGCCCGTAAAAGTTGATGAAAAAAACCTAAAAGAATTAGGTCTGAAAAAAATTATCGAGAAGCCTTAAGTATTGCCTCAACATCTTTAATAGTAATATTTTCTCCATCAATTTCTGTTGGAATTTTATAATTCATAATACCAATCTTAAAATAATATTTTCCAGTTTTTCCTTTATAAAGATTTGCTTTCTGTTTTCTTCTTTTTAATACACCAATTTCCCTTACTTTATTTGTAGGTCTATTTTTTTTAATATTAATTAATTCTATAGCTTCTTTTAATCCTATATCTAAAACATCAAATTTTCTTCCAAGTGAAGCAAAAATATCTTTATATTTTACATATGGGCCATAGGCACCAATATTTGCAATAATTTCATCTTCACTATCAGGATAAAATCCAAGAGTCTTTGGAAGTTTAATTAATTGGCTTGCAATATTCATCCCGATATTAATTGCATCATAATTTTTTGTTAAAGTAACTCTTTTAGGTTTTTCTTCATCCTGATCAGTGCCTAATTGTAAATAATACCCATAGGGTCCTAAATGAACAGCAATCTCTCTATTAGTATCGGCGTCTTTACCTAGAACTCTTGGAAATACGACGATATCGTCTCCTTCTCTGTTTTTAGGATTAATTTCCTTTATGAAGGCGCCAATAGAAACTGTATATTTACAATCAGGATAGTTGGAGCAACCAATAAACCCACCCATTTTTCCAACTTTCACACCTAAACTACCATCACAATCTTTAGTGTTTGCCCATGAAGAACACTTAATATCAATTTCTCCACTTAGTTTTTTAAAAATCACAGGCGAAAGTTCGTCATTGATTACATCATAGACTTCTCTGTTAGCTTTACCCATAACTTCATTAATATAAAACTCAAAATCTTTCCAGAAATTAAGAACAATTGTTTTCCATTCGGCCTTACTTATTGCAACATCATCAAGTTGATTTTCTAAATCTGCTGTAAATTTATACTCTAAGAATTTTTTGAAATAGTTACACAAAAATACATTCACAACTCTTCCTCTATCATTAAGTAAAAATGCCTTACCATTTTTTAAAACATAACCTCTGTTTACTATTGTCTGAAGAATCGAGGCATAAGTAGATGGTCTTCCAATATCTAGTTCTTCTAATTTCTTAACAAGGCTAGCATCTGTGTATCTTGAAGGTGGTGATGTAAAAGATTCAACGGACTCAACAGAGTCAATTTTAAATTCATCTCCAATTTTGACGGAGTCTAATAATAAAAAGGTTTCTTCTTCGTCATCTTGAATATTATAAGCTTTTTTATATCCATCAAAAATAAGCTTTCCAATTGTAGCTTTAAGAAGAACAGAATTATCTTCATTCGCAATTCTTATTGTTGATAGTTTTGTTTCTGCATTTACCATTTGAGAGGATATTGTTCTCCTCCAAATTAAATTATAAAGCTTAAATTGTTCTTCTGTGAGACTATCCTTAATAGATTCAGGATGAATATTGATATCTGTTGGTCTAATAGCTTCATGTGCCTCTTGAGCATTTTTTTTCTTTGTCTTATATATAATCGGATCTTTAGGAACATACTCTTCACCATATTCACTTTTTATTTTATCTCGAAGAATTGATAAGGTATCGTTTGATAATGAGATGCTGTCAGTTCTCATATATGTAATAAGTGCAATTGTTTCTAATCCTATGTCCACGCCCATATATAAACCTTGAGCAACAGTCATAGTTTGACTAGCACTAAAATTTATTTGACTATTTGCAGTCTGTTGAAGCATAGAGGTATTAAAGGGGGCTTTTGGTTTCCTTGAGATATTTCGCTCATCTATAGCTTTAATGGAATAAGAATAATTTTTAATTTTAGATACAGCCGATTGAGCTTCTTCTTCTTCCTTGAAAAACATTTTATCAACTTTAGATCCTTCATACTCATTAATTGATGTTTCAATAATTTGATCATTAATTTTTCCATTAATTAATATTTTAAAAAATCTATCAGGCTCGAAGCTTTCAATTTCAATTTCTTTTTCATAAATTAGCCTTACTGCAACAGATTGAACACGACCAGCAGATCTACTTCCAGGCATTTTCCTCCATAATACTGGAGATAAGTTGTAACCAGCTAAATAATCTAAGCTCCTTCTAGCCATATAGGCTGAAACTAAATCTTGATCAACTGAACGTGCTTTTTCAAAACTCAATAAAACTGCTTTCTTAGTGATTTCATTAAAGGTAATTCTTTTAAATTTTTTTGAGTCCACATCTTTTTCAAGAGAATTAACTAAGTGCCAGGTAATAGCTTCTCCTTCTCTATCTGGATCGGTAGCTAAATATATAGTTTCGTAATTAATTGCTTTTTTTCTTATATTATCCAAAAGCTTCTCACCCGCAGAAGTAGTTTCCCAGTTCAATATTACGTCTTTTTGATCTTCTGATATAACAACTCCATTTTTTTTTGCTAGATCTCTAAAATGACCAACGGTAGCTATCACTTCAAATTGATCACCTAGATATTTATTTATGGTTTTTGCTTTGGCTGGAGATTCAACTATTAAAAGGTTCATTATAAATCAATTTTGTTTTCACTTTTATTGATTAATCTTTTGATGTTATCTTTATGTTTATAATAAATAATTATCATAAGTATCAATATTAGTGACTTATTAAAGCCACCATCTATAAAAATAAAATTTGCTATTGTCAAAATAAATATTGAAACAAGTGCTCCTAAAGATGAAAGTTTTGTAATTTTTACCATCAAAAGCCAAGTCATTATTGACAAAATTGCAGGATAAGGACTTATAAATAAAAAACCTCCAAAGAGAGTGGCTACACCTTTTCCGCCCTTAAATTTTAACCATATTGGATAAATATGTCCAATTACTGCAAAGAAAATAATAGCAACCTTATAGTTATTAAAAAAAGTATGGTCATAGTTATTTATCAATATTAAGGCCATCACAGGTTTTAAAGCATCTAGTAGCAAGACCATAGCGCCTATCTTTTTTGAAACTATTCTAAATACATTTGTGGCCCCAATATTGCCTGATCCCTCTTTGGTAATATTTTTTCCAGTTAAAATTTTTGTTACAATTAAACCAAAAGGAATGGAACCAACAAGGTAAGCAAAAGATAAATATATATATTCCATAAAAAATTAAATTTAGAATAAATATTCTAGGCAGGCCATTCTTGTATAAACGCCCATTTCCACTTGATCTAGAATTAAGGATCGCTTGTAGGAATCTAAAACGTCATCACTGATTTCAATATTTCTATTAACAGGACCTGGATGCATAAGAAAGGGCTTGGATTTTAAATGCTTCATATTTAAACAATATTTATTCTTAAAACTTGCAACAGATGACTTCAAATTTTTATTAATTCTTTCCTTTTGTATTCGCAACATCATAATTACATCCAAGTTATCTATATTATTTAAGCTATTGCGATACTTAATATTTTTATTTATTTTTAAAAGATTGTTCTTATCTAAAAAATAATCAGGTGCAATTAGTTCGATATTGTAATTAAGTTTAGTGAACAATTTTATATTTGAGTGAGCAACTCTACTGTGTTTAATATCCCCACAAATACCAATAGTAATTTTTTTATTGCCAAATTTTTTCTTCAAAATAGCATAATCTAATAAGGATTGAGTAGGATGTTCATTTTTTCCATCTCCTGCGTTAATGACTGAGATTTTATGATTATTATAAATATCTCTTGGAGAAAATTCTCTCTGATCTCTTATAATAAGTGCATCAGGATTCATACTTACTAAAGTGGCCATTGTATCTTTAAAAGTCTCACCTTTAGAAAGAGAGCTTTTATCAAAATTTATATTTATTATATTATGTCCAATTTTCTTTGCAGCTAATTCAAAACTAACTGTCGTTCTTGTCGAAGGTTCTAAAAAAAGGTTAAAGATATTTCTAACTTTTGATTTTTTAGTCTTTTTTTTATTTAATGAAAACTTAATGGCATCATCAGCTATTTTATTAATCTCTTTTATGCTTAAATCATCTATGGAGGTTATTTTTTTAATCATTTTTATAATTATGATATAAAGCTAAGAAATCATCTAAGATTAAACAAGCACTTTTTTCATGAACTCCTTTTTTACTGATCTTAGTACTAGTTTTGTACTGTTTACTACTTAATCTTTCATCAATGAGGTAAATAGGAAAATTTTGAACTCTTAGTATCCTTTTGATGAAAAGGTTAACATTAACTATCATTTTTGAGTCTGACCCATCTAGGTTATAAGGTTTTCCTATAATTATTCCATATATATTATTTGACTCGACAATTTCAATAATTTCATTCAATAACTGTCTTTCACTCAGTGTTTTAAAAGGAATAGCAATTAAGTTGGTTTGATCGCTTATGGCTAGTCCTAAATTCTTTAATCCAAAATCTATTGCTAGAAATTTTGACCTATACGTATTGTTAATTAAAAATTCTGATATATTATCTACCACCATATTTATGTCTGATATTAATATTAAAAAAGTATCTTATCTAGCAAAGCTTGCACTAAATGATGATAAAGCTGCTTTATATGAAAAATCTCTTAGTGAGATCATAGAATGGGTAGATAATTTAAAAAAAATAGATACTGAAGGTGTAAAGCCACTTCATAATATTACCGAAAAAAATCAAAATATAAGAAATGATGAGGTTGTAAAAAATAATTCTACTGAAGAAATTTTATCAAACGCACCTGAAAAGGCTCAAAATTTTTTTAGAGTCCCGAAAGTTGTTGAGTGAGATTTGACTACAATTAAAGAAATTAAAGATCAGTTATCTAATAAAAAAATTAGTGTTCAAGAACTTTATGATGACTATTATAACAAAGCTAAAAAATCAGAGCTCAATAGTTTTAATCAATTACTAGAACCTGAGTATAATAAACAAAATATTATTAATTCACAGTCAAGGTACGATGAAGAAAAAGATCTTCCCTTAGACGGAATTCCTCTTGGCATTAAAGATTTATTTTGCACTAAAGGTATTGCCACCACAGCATCATCAAAAATTTTAGAAAAATTCATTCCTGAATATGAATCTCGTGTAACTCAAAATCTTTTAAATGATGGATCAATTTTTTTAGGTAAAAATAATTGTGATGAATTTGCTATGGGCTCTTCAAATGAAACAAGTTTTTATGGACCTGTTATTAATCCATGGAAAAATAAAAACCAAATTAATGATCATTTGGTTCCTGGTGGTTCTTCAGGTGGATCTGCATCTGCTGTGGCAGAAAAAATTTGTGTTGCCTCAATTGGAACTGATACTGGAGGGTCAATCCGTCAGCCAGCAAGTTTATGTGGCGTAGTTGGATTGAAGCCCACATTTGGCTCTTGTTCAAGATGGGGTGTAGTTGCATTTGCTTCCAGCTTAGATCAGGCTGGTCCAATTACAAACACAGTAGAGGATGCCGCTTACTTATTAAATTCGGTAAGTAGTTATGACCCTAACGACTCTACCTCCTCAAATCATAAGAGAGATAATTTTTTAGAAGGTATAGGTAAAAATTTTGATCGTCCAATTACTATTGGCATCCCAAGCGATTATTTAAAAGATGTTAGTTCGGAAATTATTGAACAAATTGAAAATACAAAAAAACATCTCACTAATTTAAATATTAATTTTATAGATGTAGAATTTACAACAACAGATTTTGCTTTATCGACTTATTATATTATAGCTCCCGCAGAAGCTTCTTCAAATTTAGCAAGGTATGACGGAATTAGATACGGTTATCGAGGTAAAGGTGACTCGTTGGAAGAGATTTATGTTAATTCAAGGTCAGAAGGTTTTGGAGAAGAAGTTATCAGAAGAATTTTAATAGGAACCTATGTGCTATCAGCGGGTTATTATGATGCTTACTACCGTAAGGCTCAAAGAGTAAGAAGGCTAATTAAAGATGATTTTCAAAGAATCTTAAAAGATGTGGATTTTATTTTAACTCCAACCACCCCAAATGAAGCTTTTAAAATTGGAGAAAAATTGGACCCAATTGCAATGTACATGAATGACATTTTCACTGTTCCAACAAGTCTAGCAGGACTGCCGGCAATCTCATTACCTTCTGGTTTGAGTAAAAACAATCTCCCTTTAGGGATTCAATTAATTGGTAATTATTTTCAGGAAAAGAATTTACTACAAATGGCATCCCTGTTAGAGAAAGAGTTTGGTTTTAATGGATAACAATTGGGAATTGGTTATCGGCTTAGAGGTTCATGCTCAATTAAAAACGGAGTCTAAATTATTCTCATCCTCTCCAAATCAATTTGGTTCAGATCCCAACAGCAATGTAAATTTTATTGACGCCGGAATGCCAGGAATGCTACCAGTTATGAATTTTGGCTGTATAGAAAAAGCAATTAAAACAGGTTTTGCTTTGAATTTTCAAATAAATCCCTATTCAGTTTTTGAGAGAAAAAATTACTTTTACGCAGACTTGCCACAGGGTTATCAAATTAGTCAATTTGAATTTCCTATATTATCTGAAGGTCATATTGAAATTGAAAATGATAATGTTTTAAAAAAAATTCGTATTGAAAGAGCGCATCTTGAGCAAGATGCTGGAAAAAGTATTCACGATATTGATCCTAAATATAGTTTCATTGATCTTAATAGGGTAGGAACGCCATTATTAGAAATTGTTTCTTATCCTGATTTTAATTCTGCAGACGAAGTAATTAACTACATAACCTCATTAAGGCAAATACTAATGTATATTGATGTTTGTGACGGAAATATGCAGGAAGGTTCATTGAGAGTAGACGTAAATTTATCTGTAAAAAAACCAAATGAAGAATTGGGAACGCGATGTGAAATTAAAAATATGAATTCTTTTAAATTTATTAGACAGGCAATTGATTATGAGTCTAAAAGACAAATTGAAGTTTTGGAGTCTGGTGGGAAAATTGAGCAAAATACTCTTTTATTTGATACATCAACTGGAGAAACAAGACCTATGAGGAGTAAAGAATTTGCTCATGACTATAGATATTTTCCTGATCCAGATTTACTACCCGTTCATCTTACTGAGGATCAAATTGAAAAAGTTAGACCAACAATTGGAGAACTCCCTCAACAAAAACTAAATAAGTATATAAATGATTTTAATTTAGAAAAAGATGTGGCTAAAATTATTATCTCAGAAAAATCATATGCTTACTTTTTTGAAAATTTAATATCTTCTAAATCCATTAAACCCAAACTCGCTGCTTCCTGGTTAGTGGGGGATATATTTTCCTTTATTAAAGAAAAAAATTTACAAATTCAAGATATTGATGATCGCTCTAATAAAATTATTCAATTATTAGAAATGATTGAGAGCGGCACTATTTCTAGTAAGGTTGCTAAGGATATTTTAGTAGAAGTTCTTCAAAATAACAAAGAGCCTGCTCAATTGGTAAAAGAGCTGGGTCTAGAGCAAGTCTCAGATAATAACGAATTAGAAAAAATTGTTGATGACGCCTTAAAAGACGAAGAAGATAATATTATGAAATTTAAGAGTGGTTCGGATAGAGTTTTAGGTTATTTTGTTGGAAAATGTTTAAAAGCAACCAAAGGAAAAGGTAATCCCAAAGTAATTAATGAACTTTTATTAAAAAAATTGAATAAATAGCTTTTTATTCATTTACTCTAAATATAAAAAATACTACTTATATAATAGCTAATTAAGTAAAGGACAGATGGGTGAGTGGCTGAAACCAACGGATTGCTAATCCGTCGTACTTCGTAAGAGGTACCGAGGGTTCGAATCCCTCTCTGTCCGCCAAAAAAAAATGTTAAAAGGATCTATACCAGCAATAATCACACCCTTCAGAAAAGGTGAGGTGGATTACGACGATTTTTCAAAATTATTAAATTGGCAAATTAAAAATGGAATTTCTGGTATCACTGTTTGTGGCACAACTGGAGAGTCCCCAACTCTTACTCATGATGAACATATGAAGTTGATTGAGTATGCTATTAAAATTGTAAAAAGAAGAGTACCTGTAATCGCAGGCACTGGCTCAAACTCAACTCAAGAAGCAATTGAATTTACCAAACACGCATTTAAAGCAGGAGCTGATTATGGTTTAGCTGTCACTCCATATTATAATAAGCCAAATCAAGATGGATTAATTAATCATTTTAAAATTATTGCCAAAGCAACTCCTTTAAAACAAATCATTTATAATATACCAGGTAGATCTATCGTTGATCTTTCACTCGATAGCTTCAAGGAATTAAATAAGATTTCAAATATTGTTGCAATCAAAGATGCCTCCAATGATATTTCTAGACCATTGTTGATGAGAACTTTTATGAAAAAAGATTTTAATTATCTTTCTGGAGAAGACGGAACTATCGCAGGATTTTTAGCACAAGGCGGTCACGGTTGTATTACTGTAGCAGGTAATGTGGCTCCAAAATTAACTTCTGAATTACATAAATCTTGGAGTCAAAAACAATGGAAAAAATTTGATAAAATAAATTTACAACTTGCACCTTTAAGTAAAGTACTTTTTCAAGAACCAAATCCAACTCCAACTAAATATGCTTTATCTTTAATGGGTTTTTGTACAGAGGAGGTCAGAGCACCTCTAATTGCATTAAGTGCGAAAACAAAAAAAGATATTAAAAAAGTACTTAAAGTTTTAAAGTATATTTAAATACCTTGTCAATTCTCAATCGTAGAGCAAAATTTGATTACGATTTAAAAGAAATTTATATTGCAGGAATTGTCTTACAGAGCAATGAAGTTAAACCACTAAGAGCTGGAAGGGCATCCATTCAGTCTAGTTATATCAGTGAAATCAAAGGTGAAATTTTTGCAAATAACCTAGAGATCATAACTACAAAAAAAAATTTTGACTCCAAAAAAACAAAAACACATACAAAACTCCTTCTTAGTAGAAGGGAAATTAGAAAAATTCTTGGATTATTAACAACCAAAGGTTACACGGCGGTCCCAATGGAGATATTTTTTAATGAAAAAGGCCTAGCTAAAATGAAATTTGGTGTCGGTGTTGGTAAAAAGAAATACGATAAAAGGGAAACAATTAAAGAGCGAGATTGGAATAGAAAAAAACAACGAGTTTTAGCAAAATAACTTTTTTAGTTGTAATCTAGATTTCTTTTGAATATAAAACCTATATGGCAAGAGTAACAGTAGAAGATTGTACCAAGAACGTAGATAGCCTATTTGACTTAGTATTGTTAGCATCTCATAGGGCAAAAGTGTTGAATTCTGGAAATGAAGCATATGTGCCTATTGATAATGATAAAAGCACAGTTGTTGCATTAAGAGAAATTGCTGATGAAAAAGTTGATGTGACTACAATTAAAGAAGATATTATCAAAAGCTATCAGTTAATTCAGGAAAAAGAAGAAGAGAACGAAGATCATCTTCTTGAAGATTAAAACACTATTTTAGTTTATCATAATAGCTGATGTTTGCATCTAGCTCTTTTGTTGAAAATTATCCAAAGTTTAAAGAAGCTCTTATTAAGAATGATAAGAACTTTGATGAGGGATTATTTATTAAAGCAATTCATGTTGCAGAAAAAGCCCATAACAAGCAGTTTAGAGCATCTGGAGATCCCTACATAACTCATCCATTTGAAGTTTGTAAGTCTTTAATAGAATTAAAATTAGATACCGAGTCTGTTATTACAGGATTACTCCACGATGTAATAGAAGATAGTGATATTGAAAAAAAAGAGTTGAAAGATATTTTTGGAGACTCTATCTCTGAACTTGTCGATGGCTTAACAAAAATAAATTTTTTAGAAGAAAAAAAAATTACAAGATCAGAAAAGGATGCGGAAAATTTCCGTAAGTTATTAATTTCTACCGCTAAAGATATTAGAGTTCTGATTATCAAACTAGCAGATAGATTACATAATATTAAAACAATTCATTTTATTAAAAATATTGAAAAAAGAAAACGTGTAAGCAATGAAACTCTCTTAATCTATGCACCTTTGGCCCAAAGACTTGGATTAGAGAACTGGAAAATCATCTTAGAAGATATTTCTTTTAAAAATTTACATCCTGATATTTATAATCGTATCAATGACAAAATTAATAATACCTACGAGGATTTAGAAACATCATTTGGTAATCTTAAAGAAATTGCCACCTCAAGAATTTTAAAAAATAACCTTAATGCTGAAATTTTATATAGAAAAAAAAGCCCATATTCGATTTGGAAAAAACTCAATAAAAAACAGACTGAATTATCAACCATATCCGATGTTGCTGCCATTCGAATTATTACTAGCAATACTAGGGATTGTTATAAAATTCTTGGTATTATTCATAGGAATTTTGCAGCAAAAATTGGTCGTTTTAAGGACTATATTTCGAGCCCAAAACCAAATGGATATAGGTCTATTCACACAGATATATTTTTTGAAAATAAAGTATTTGAAATTCAAATTAGATCTAAAGCTATGCATATGATTGCTGAAAATGGTGTTGCTGCGCATTGGAAATATAAATATATCAATCAATCATACAGAAATGATGAAAACTTATATAAATGGCTTCGAGATACTGTCAATTATATTGAAGAAAATAATAAAGAAGATTATTTAATAAACAAAACTTCAAATCAGTTTTTTGAAGAGCAAATATATGTTTTTTCTCCAAAAGGTGATTTGTATACTCTTCCCAATGGATCCACTCCTGTAGACTTCGCATACACTGTTCATACTGATATTGGTGATAGATGTGCTGGTGCAAAAATAAATGGCATAGAAATTCCCCTAAAAACTATTCTTAATAATGGTGATCAAGTTGAAATTATACTGAATAAAAATAAAGTTATATCGCCTCTCTGGATCAGATTTGTAAAAAAAGATAAAGTAAGAGAAAAAATAAGACATTTTTTTAAATCGCAACGAAGAAAAGAGTTTGAGAAATTAGGACTAAATATTTTAACAAATATTTGCTTAGTAAAAAAAATTGAACTTAATGAGTCCACTAAATCTAATATGATAAAGAATGGAGAATATAGTAGCTTAAATAAATTATATGAGTCTATTGGAAGAGGGTTTGTCTCAAAGAAGGCGATTAATGAATTATTTAGTAATTCTGATAAAAGCTTAGCTACTTACGCTAATAGTTTTGTCACTTTCAAGCCAGATTTTCCTCCAATTGACATTAATCAATATGAAATTGGTATAGCTGTGAACTTAGCGACATGTTGCTCACCTATCAATGGAGATAATATTATTTCAGTCATTTCTCATGGTAGAGGCTTGGTTGTTCATCATTCTATATGTGATAGTTTAAGTTATTATCATAAAGATAATTTTTATAACGCTAATTGGGGATCAGAAAAGAAAGATCTAAAATTTCTCTCAAGGATTGAAATTATTATTAAAAATAAGCCCGGCGCATTAGCGAGTATTACTTCTATATTTGATGCCCATTCAATAAATATAGAAAACATAAGAATTGCAGATAGATCAAAAAAAGCATACACATTTTTAATAGATTTAGGTGTTGCGGATAAAGATAAACTCAACTTTCTCATCTCTGAAATGAAAACATTATCAGAAGTAGATAAAGTAAAAAGACAGAAAATAAAATTTTAATCATGAAATTAGGAATTAATATTGATCACATAGCTACCATTAGAAATGCTAGAGGTTATAACGATTCAAATTCTCTAATAAGAGCTGCTAACATTTGTGCAAAAAATAAAGTGGATATTCTTACTGTTCATCTAAGAGAGGACAGGAGACATATTAAAGATAAAGACTTAATGGTTCTTAAAAAAAATTCTAAAATACCTATTAACCTTGAAATGGCACTTACTAAAGAAATGATTGATATTGTAAAAAAAATTAAACCTTCATACATCTGCCTTGTGCCTGAAAAAAGAAAAGAGATTACGACAGAAGGAGGAATTGATATTAATAAAATATCTAAAAATTTATTAAAATCCTTGACACAATTTTGTATTAAGCAAAATATTTCTTTAAGTGCTTTTATTGACCCTAACAAGGAACAAATTCTTTTAGCTAAGAGGTATGGATTTGATACAGTTGAAATTCATACTGGATCTCTTGAGAATAAAATTATTTCAAAAAAAATTATTTTAAAAATCTCAAAAGCAATCCATTTTGCTTACAGTCAAAATTTAATTGTTAATGCAGGTCATGGTCTTAATTTTAATAATATTCAATATTTACAAAATAAAAATTTAATTAATGCTTTACATATTGGCCATTTTGTTATTTTTGAATCTATCTTTGAGTCTTTAGATAAGGTCATAAAAAAACTAAAAAAAATAACACGATGATTGTTGGTCATGGGGTAGACATTCTAGAGAAAGTTCGTTTCAATAATCTTTTTGATAAATATAAAAAAAAATTAATAGCTAAATGTTTTCTCTATGACGAAATTAATGAAAATGATGTTGTGTCTTTGTCTAATAACTTTTCTGCCAAAGAGGCTTTTTCAAAAGCCTTAGGGTTAGGTTTTAGATATCCATCTTATCCAAATTTAATTATTATAAAGCGAAACCATTTGGGGAAACCAATAATCACCTTAAGAGATGAGTTGCATAAATATGTGATAGAAAAATATCCTAATTATGCTATTCATCTTAGTATAAGTGACACTAAATCATTATCTATATCTTCCGTAATCATTGAGCAAATTTAAAAAATCTATTGTAAGTAATTTAAAGGCATTATTTTGGGCATTGATCATTGCGGGATTTATAAGATCATTTATCGTCGAACCATTTAAAATACCTTCTGGATCAATGAAGCCAAATTTATTAGTTGGTGATTTTCTTTTTGTCTCAAAGTGGGATTATGGCTATTCAAGATACTCCTTTCCTTTTGGATTACCTCTCTTTGATGGAAAGTTATTAGAAAAATCTCCTAAAAGAGGAGATATTATTGTTTTTAAACTTCCAACTAAAGAAAGTATTAATTACGTAAAACGTTTAGTCGCAATGCCAGGGGAAACGATCAAAATTTCTGAAGGTATGATTTATGTGAAAAAAAAAGGTGCTAATGAATTCAGAATGTATTCGCAAAAACTTTTGGAACCATTTTTTGACGATCAATACAATGCGGACATTATGAGATTGCAAGAAAATAATACCAATAGAAACTATGAAGTTTTAAATTTATCTAATAATTCAATGCTAGATAATACTAATGAATTTTTAGTTCCTAATGATCATTATTTTTTTATGGGTGATAACAGAGATAACTCTTCAGACAGTAGAGATATTAGGAATACGGTTGGTTTTGTACCTAAAGAAAATATTATTGGCAAAGTTAGATTCATTTTCTTATCAATTGATACTCAATTTAAACTTATTAAAATTTATTCTATTTTTAATCATCTTAGATATGAAAGATTTTTTAAAAAAATCATATAATTAATTTGACTAAAAATAAAAATTTAGAAAAATTAGTGTCCATTCAAGGATATGAGGAATGCTTAGAGCACGATAGTTTTAACTTAAAAAAAAATAAAGAAAGTAAATTTCAAAAATTTGAATTTTTAGGTGATAGAGTTTTAAGTCTAGCTCTTTCAGAATATTTGGTTGCTAATTACACAAATGATACTTTGTATAGCATGTCTAGAAGAATGAATTTTTTAATAAGTAACAAGACGCTTTCCAAGCTGTTTAAAGAAAATAATTTTGATAGTCTACTGTCTCATCATTTAGATAATTCGATAAATAAAAATTTTGTCTACGCCGATGCTTTAGAATCCATTATTGGTTTTGTCTATCTAAGCAAAGGTTTAAGTTTTTCAAAAAAATTTATTTATGAAATTTGGTCTGAATTATTAGATACTCTACCCGAAAAAGATCCAAAAACACTTTTACAAGAAACTTGTCAAAGACTATTCAAAAAAATTCCTATTTATAAAACTGTTTCTAAATCTGGTGACCCTCATAAGCCACTTTTCAAAATTAGTGCAACTATTCAAGATTTAGAAGCTTTTGGTGATGGTTATTCTAAACAAAATGCTGAAATAAAAGCTGCTAAGAATTTAATTAAATTAATTAACTTTGATGATTAAAACTAGAGGTCTGATTACAAAAGTACAGCCATACAAAGACAATCATTTAATGATAAATATCTATAGCCAAGATCATGGTAAAAAATCCTTAATTGTTTTTGGCGGTAAATCAAAAAAAAAAAGATCCAGCATGATTGTAGGTTCAATAAATAATTTTGAATTTAGTACGAAAGATAATGTTTGCAAGTTATCGGAAGTGCAATTAAGTCATAATTGGTTTCTCTATAACAAACATCAATTAAAATTAATTGATTACGCATGTTACATGATAGATCGATTACTTTTTATTGAAGATAATAATTCACTAGTTATTGATGCTTATGAGGAGTTAGTTAATAATCTAAATGATAAAAAAGAGTACATGATTAGTTTTTTTATTTTAGAGCTTAATATACTAAAATCTTCAGGGTATGAGCCTAATCTCTCATATCCAATAATAAGTAAAATTTTACCAATTGAAAATTATAAAGATCAAGATTTGAGAACGTTATTTAACTTATTGGATCAAAATAAGGAATTTCAGTTAATTTTTTTTAATTTTCTTGGGAAAATCATTGAGAGAGTTTTGCAAAACCTTAATATAAAGATACCTCCCAGCAGGAATCAAATACATGAAAAATCAAATTGAAATACTCATTGCTTCTGACCATGGTGGTTTTAAATTAAAAACTAAGATTCTAGAGTCATTCTTTAAAGATAAGCCCCAATTTATTGTAAAAGATTTAGGTACTCATTCTGAGGATTCTGTTGATTATCCTTTTTTCGCTCAAAAATTGTGTAAAAAGATTAAAAAAGATAATTTTGGAATTTTAATCTGTGGCAGTGGTATTGGCGTATCAATAGCAGCAAATAGATTTAAACATATAAGAGCATCTTTATGTAGCACTGTGCTTGATGCAAAAATGACAAGGAAACACAACGACTCCAACGTTATTTGTCTATCAGGAAGAGGTTTTGTAAAAAAGAATATATTTGCTATGTTAAACACCTATTTTAATACCGCTTTTGAGGCGGGAAGACACTTGAGGAGAATAAAAAAGATATGACACAACATGAAGGTTTTTTTTCGAACACACTAGAAAAAGCTGACAACGAGCTTTTTAGTACAATTAAAAATGAGATTGAAAGACAAAGTGATCAAATAGAGTTGATTGCGTCTGAAAATATAGTTTCAAATGCTGTATTAGAAGCTCAAGGATCTATAATGACTAATAAATATGCTGAAGGTTATCCAGGTAAGCGTTATTACGGTGGCTGTGAATTTCATGATATTGCTGAAAATCTTGCAATAGAAAGATTAAAAAAATTATATAAATGTAATTATGCAAATGTTCAACCTCACTCAGGTGCTCAAGCTAATCAGGCAGTATTTCTAGCTTTACTAAAACCAGGCGATACTATTTTAGGAATGTCTCTTGATGCCGGTGGACATTTAACTCACGGGTCAAAACCTAACCAGTCTGGTAAATATTTTAATGCTGTTCAATATGGAATCGATCCAAATACATCTCTTATTGATTACGACTCTTTAGAAAAACTAGCTATTGAATGTAAGCCTAAGATGATCATCGCAGGTGGTTCAGCATATCCAAGAAATATTGACTTTAAAAAATTCAGAGAAATTGCCGATAAAGTCGACGCATACTTACTTGTAGACATGGCCCATTACTCAGGTCTGGTCGCAGCTGAAGAATATCCAGATCCTTTACCGTATGGCCATGTTGTTACTTCTACAACTCATAAAACAATTAGAGGACCAAGAGGTGGAATGATCTTATCCAACGATATGGATCTAGGAAAGAAATTTAATAGTGCTGTATTTCCAGGTTTACAGGGAGGACCGCTAATGCATGTTATTGCAGCTAAGGCTGTAGCTTTTGGCGAAGCTTTAAAACCTGAGTTCAAAGATTACATTAAGCAGGTTAAGGCTAACGCAAAAATTCTTAGTGAAGTTTTAATGAAAAACGGAATTGACATTGTAACCAAAGGTACTGACTCTCATATGGTTCTAGTCGATCTAAGATCGAAAAATGTAACAGGTAAAGATGCGGAAGAAAGTCTTGAAAGAGCTGGTATGACATGTAATAAGAACGGTGTCTCCAATGATCCAAACCCTCCAACAATTACTTCTGGAATAAGATTAGGGTCACCTGCTGCCACAACGAGAGGATTTAAAGAAAAAGAGTTTGAATTTATTGGAGAAAGTATTTCTACAGTAATTAATACACTCTCTAGTTCTAATTCTGATATTGAGATGCTTGAAAATTCTATCAAAAAAGAGGTTTATGACTTATGTCAAAGGTTTCCAATTTATAAAAACTAAACTTAATGAAATGCCCTTTTTGCAAAGACAAAGACAAGGATACCTCTGTTTTAGACTCTAGACCTACAGAAGAGGGCTCGGTAATAAGAAGAAGAAGAGTGTGCGGTTCTTGTAGAGAGAGGTTTACGACATTTGAGAGAATACAATATAGAGAATTTTTAGTTGTTAAAAAAAATGGTGACAAGTCAGTTTTCGATAGGGACAAAATTACCAAATCTGTTGATCTCGCTCTCAGAAAAAGACCTGTTGATTTTGAAACAAAAGAAAAATTTATTTCAAAAATTGTCAGAGAACTAGAAGGCACCGGTGAAAATGAAGTTAGTTCGAGTGTTATAGGAGAAATGGTTATGCAAGGCCTTTTTAAATTAGATAAAGTTGCTTTTGTTCGCTTTGCCTCTGTTTACAGAGATTTTCGTGAAGCAAAAGATTTTGAACAATTTCTAGGTTCCATTGATAAGAAATAATTTTGTTATCAGGTGTTGATTTAAACTACGTTCGGTCTGTTCAAAATCTTTCTTTAAAACATTTAGGATTAACAAAAGAAAATCCTTCTGTTGCATGTTTGATAGTTGATTTTAATAAAGATGCGAATGGAAAAGTAATAAGTTTCGGATTAACCTCTCCAAGTGGAAGGCCTCATGCAGAAGTTAATGCGCTAAAAAAAATTTCAAAAAAAATTGATAGAAGAAAGTTAACTGCTTATATAAGTTTGGAGCCATGTTTTAAAAATAAATCAAATTCTTGTTCAGCTCTTCTTTATAAAGCGGGAATAAGAAGAATTGTTATTGACTCTCTTGATCCAAATCCTGAAATCCACAATCAAGGAAATTTATTTTTAAAAAAGAAAAAAATTCAAATTTTAATTTCTAATTCAGTATCAAGATTTAAAGACCTTAACAAATATTTTTATAAATATAACACATCTTCTCAAGCTTTTATAACTCTCAAATTAGCGATATCTCAAAATGGTTATGTAAAAGATTTTAATTCTCCTGATATTACTTCAAAAAAAACACAACAGTATTTACATTATTTGAGATTGAGGCATGATGCTATTGGCGTAGGTTATAACACACTTATTGATGACCAACCTCAGCTCACTTGCAGGCTTAATGGAATTAATAAACACTTAAAAAAAATAATATTTATAAAAAAAAATACAAATTCATCAATACAAAATAATAATTTTCAATTCATTGATTATGACAAGAATAGCTTGAAGCAAAGTCTTTACGACAAGCTTTTAAAATCAAACGTAAGATCTTTACTTGTTGAAGGTGGCCTGTCAACATTTATGAATTTTTTCAAAACAGGGTGTTACGATGAGATAGTTTTAACAAAGTCTAAGAATAATGTTGTTTCCTCGAGTGCTAAATATAAAATAAAAAAAAATCTATTTGACGGTTTGTTAGAACACTCAAATAATAATTACGGCAATGATCAAATAATAGTTTATAAAAATAAATAATGTTTAGTGGAATAATTCAAGATGTAGGAAAGATTTCAAGCTTGGTTAAGTTAGATAATTTTATAAGAGTTTCAATTACCTCTAATATTAAGAGTTACAAAATTGGATCTTCTATTTGCTGCTCTGGTATTTGTTTGACTGTTACCTCTATACCAAAAAAAAATACATTTACTGTTGATGTTTCTCCTGAAACTTTAGAGAAAACAAATGCTAATAATTGGTCAAAGGGCATGCCTATTAATATTGAAAATTCTCTTAAGTTAGGAGATGAAATTTCAGGCCATTTTGTTTTTGGTCATGTTGATGGTATTGGTAAATTAATTTCAATCAAAGAAATTTCTAATTGTTGGTTAATAAAAATTCAATTACCAAAAAATCTCAGAAAATTTACTGCACAAAAAGGCTCGATATCTCTTAATGGTATTTCTTTAACAATTAATAAAGTCAAAGACAATATAATTGATCTTATGCTTATTCCGCACACTTTTGAAAATACAACTTTTTCAAAATTAAAAACAAATAGTTTAATAAATATTGAAGTTGATATGTTAGCAAGATACGCTCTTTCTCATAAAAAATGATCAAAATTTCCAAAATCGAAGCAATTATCGAAGATGCTAAAAATGGAAAAATGTTTTTATTGGTTGATAGTGAAGATAGGGAAAATGAGGGTGATCTTATTATTCCTGCTCAAAAATCTACCCCGGAAGCAATTAGTTTTATGGCCAAAAACGGTAGAGGTCTAATTTGTTTATGTCTGACTGAAGAGAGAGTAAAAAAACTAAAACTTCCTTTGATGAATCCAAATAACTGGGGAAAAAAAACAACCGCCTTCACAGTATCAATTGAAGCTAGTGAAAATATCACAACTGGAATATCTGCATTTGAGAGAAATACCACTGTGCATGCAGCTATCAACCCTAATTACAAAGACGGTGATATTTCATCACCTGGTCACATGTTTCCTTTAATAGGTTGGGACGGTGGTGTATTGACAAGAGCGGGACATACGGAAGCAGCGATAGATATATCTAGATTAGCTAATTTAGACCCATCTGCAGTAATATGTGAAGTTATGAAGGACGATGGTCATATGGCTAGATTACCTGATCTCATGGCCTATGCAGAAGAGCATAATCTTAAGATCGGCACAATTAGAGATTTAATTGCATACAGAATTAATAATGATTTAGTGCTTAATGAGATTTCTTCAAATTCCAATTTTTCTTTTAATAATCCTATTACAGAGGGTTTCGTTTTAACATTATTTGAAAACTCCCTTGATGGATCTAAGCACGCAACTCTTCATCTGGGTAATATGGAGAAAGATAAAAATATTTTAACAAGAGTGCATCCTATCCAAAGCTTTGATGATATTATTTTTAATTTAGACAATCCTAAAACAAATGACCTCAAAAATTCTCTAGAAAAAATTAAACTTAACGGTAGTGGAATGGTCGTTTTGATTAATAATCCTATATTGCAGGGGATTGGTAATTTGAACATGGACGAAGAGCTTAAATATTATGGTTTGGGAGCACAAATGATCAAGCATCACAAAATTAATACTATTACTATTTTATCAAATTCTAATTATAAAGGGATTGATCTCTCGATATATGGCATAAATGTAAAAGGCGTTGAGCAAATAAATAATGTTAAATAATAAAAAATTAAATGTTGAAATTATAGTTGCTGATTATTACAAAAAAATTACAACACCCATGTTAAAAAGTTCAACAGATATTCTAAAAAAAAATAAAATAAATTATTCAGTATCTTATGTTGCAGGCGCTTATGAAATACCTCAGTTAATAAGTTATAAAATAAAAAAGAATCAAATAAACCTTTTCATAGCATTTGGTTGCATTATTAAGGGTGAGACTTACCATTTTGAAGTATTGTCAAATTCAATAGCCAAATCACTTCTTGATTTATGTATTCACAATAAAAAAACATTTGTTACTAATGGAATACTCAATGTAAATAAAATGTCCCAAGCTGTTACAAGATCTTCAAATAAAAAGAATAAAGGTATTGAATCGGCAAATGCGATGCTTTCAATTATTAGATGCATAACATAAATAGAAATTCCCGACTTTTCTTTTTTCAATTTATTTTCCAAAGAGATTATTCAAGAGATACAAACCTTGAAGATTTTATGAAAAGTAATCTCAAAAAAAGCGCATTTAATAAAAAAAAAATGAGAGATTTATTTGATAGTTATTCCATTAATTTAGATTTAATTACTGAAATTTGTGAAGAATCAGAATCTGATAAATATAATAAAGTCAGTGTTTTTTTACTTCATTCCTTTTTTTCTGAATACTTATTATCACCTAATAAGCAAAAAATTTTGATGAATGAATATGTTGAAATTGCAAAAGAGTTCCTAACTAAGCAAGAAGTAGGATATTTTAACCATTTACTAGACAAAATCCTTAAAAAGTACCTTGAAAATAAATTTAAAATAGAATAACAACTTACCCTATGTCCAATATACAATATATCCAATTAGTACTTGGAGCAGCGGTTGTTGCTATCCTCTTCGGTATTTTTACCACTAACCAGATTTTAAGTTTACCTAAGGGTAACAAAAAAATGCAAGAAATTGCTTCAGCTATTCAAGAAGGTGCAACTGCTTATCTTAACAGACAGTACACCACTATTGCTATTGTAGGAGTTATTATTTTTGCTCTTTTTTTTGTTATTCCTTTTGAAAATACATATGATGTACCGGTAGGATTTTTAATTGGTGCTGTTCTTTCAGGTATCGCTGGATATGTAGGAATGAATGTTTCCGTTAGGGCAAATGTCATTACAGCTCAAGCATCAAGTGTATCCCTAAAAAAAGGCCTTTATGTTGCTTTTAATTCAGGTGCTGTAACTGGACTTTTAGTTGTTGGATTAGCTCTTATTGGAATCGCTGGTTATTTTTATTCTCTTCATTATGGTTTTGGACGAACAGGAAGACAGCTTATTGAGCCATTAGTTGCTCTTGGTTTTGGATCCTCTTTAATTTCAATTTTTGCAAGACTTGGTGGTGGTATTTTTACAAAAGGTGCGGATGTTGGTGCAGATCTTGTTGGTAAAGTAGAAAAAAATATTCCTGAAGATGACCCAAGAAATCCTGCTGTTATTGCAGACAATGTTGGTGACAATGTTGGTGACTGTGCTGGAATGGCTGCTGATTTATTTGAGACATATGTTGTATCAATTGTAGCAACGATGGTATTAGCCATTATTTTTCAAGGCGGTGTTGTATCTTCTCTAGCTATTTATCCATTACTTATCGCAGCATCAAGTATATTTGCTACAATTATTGGATCAAAATTTGTTTTCATATCAGGTAATGGTAATTCAATTATGGGCGCATTATACAAAGGTTTATTTGCAACTTTAGGTATCTCCGTAATATTATTTTATTTTATCACTGATCTTTATATTGGGTTTGGCACTAATTTCGCAATTGGAGAAATTTTTGTTAGTGGGTATGATTTATTCTTATCTGCTGTTTACGGACTAGCTATTACATTAGCTATTGTTTTTGTTACAGAATATTACACAGGAACAGATTACAGACCCGTTCAAAGTGTAGCTAAAGCTTCAGAGTCCGGTCATGCTACTAATATTATTCAAGGTTTAGCAATGGGTATGGAAGCAACAGCAGTCCCAGTGCTAATTATTTGTATTGGAATAGGTGTAACTTATGCCACAGCAGGTCTATTTGGAATTGCAATCGCAGTTACTTCTATGTTGGCTTTAGCAGGAATGATTGTAGCTCTTGATGCTTACGGTCCGGTTACTGATAATGCTGGTGGTATTGCAGAAATGTCAGGATTACCTGAAAAAGTGAGAAAAAACACTGACGCTTTAGATGCAGTTGGTAACACTACAAAAGCTGTAACCAAAGGTTATGCTATTGGTTCTGCTGGTTTAGGCGCATTAGTTTTATTTGCAGCTTATACTGAAGATTTAAAATATTTTTACCAGGAAACAGGTAATGAAGCTTACAACGTAAGTTTTGATCTCTCAGAGCCTTATGTAATTATAGGTTTATTACTAGGTGGTTTATTACCTTTCTTATTTAGTGCCATGAGCATGACTGCAGTTGGTAGAGCGGCAGGTTCAGTTGTTGAAGAAGTTAGAAAACAATTTAAAGAAATCAAAGGAATTATGAAAGGAACTGCAAAACCTGATTATGGTCGTTGTGTTGATATTCTAACCAAAGCTGCAATTAAAGAAATGATAATTCCTTCTTTACTTCCAGTTCTTTCTCCAATCGTAGTGTTCTTTGGCGTCTTTTATCTTACAGGCGATCCTGGAACTGCTTTCCAAACACTCGGTGCGCTCCTTATCGGAGTTATTATTACAGGTTTCTTTGTGGCAGTATCTATGACCGCAGGTGGTGGAGCTTGGGATAACGCAAAAAAATATATTGAAGATGGTAATTTAGGTGGAAAAAATAGTGAAGCTCATAAGGCTTCCATTACTGGAGATACTGTTGGTGATCCTTATAAAGATACCGCAGGTCCTGCTGTGAACCCAATGATAAAAATAACAAATATTGTCTCAATATTATTATTAGGTATTGTTGTTCACTTAAATATTTTTTAAAGATTTAATTCTTTAAAATCTATCAAGACATTATTTGAAAAGTAAATTTTCAAAGTCTTGTTGTAGATATTTTTTCTGAAGGTTTCGTTTCCGTAATCTTTAGAGCTTTTGTAAATCCATAGGTCGCCGTTATTTTCCTTTACTAATGGCGTACCTAATTTTGAAAGAACTTGTTCCTTAGTATATGTCTGAGATTGATAATTAAGCGACAATTCTTCAATAATATTTGCTGAAACCCCGGAATAATAATTTTGCTTAGAACATGAGGATACAGATAAAATTAACACCATAAATCCTATAAAAATATTGAATTTTTTTAATCTATTCACAATAAAAACAAATAAGGTATAACACTATTTATAGCAATTAAAAAAATGAGTGTTCAAAATAGTAAATATGTAATTAATCTAGATGTAGATGGAGGAGATAATGCTCCTAGCTCTGTCTTAAATGGAGCCGAACTGTACTTGAAGAGCAATCAAGATGTGAGATTTAATCTTTTTGGTAGGAGGAGTATCATTGATATTCATATAAAAAATCTACCTTTACTTTTAAATTCATCCAATACAATAGAGTGTGAGGGTATAATTGATGGAAATCTCAAACCAACAGAAGCTATGAGAAAAGAATTTCGTCATTCCTCACTTGCAAAATCTATCTTTTCTCTAAAAAACCAACCACTTGAAGCAACGGTATCTTCAGGTAACACGGGAGCTATGATGGCTTATTCAAAAGTATTTTTAAGAACAGTTGAAAATATTTCGAGGCCTGCCATTGCATCATTATTCCCATCTAAAAACCATCCTGTATGTTTTTTAGATTTAGGTGCGAATTCCGAATGTGATGAAAATAACTTATATGATTTTGCGATAATGGGTTCAATTTATTATCAAATTTTATTTCCCAAGAGTACTTGTAAAGTGAGTCTACTAAATATTGGTTCCGAAGAACTTAAGGGTAATGCCGTAATTCAAAAAACACATGAATTATTGAAGAACTCTAAATCAATTAATTATAATGGTTTTATTGAAGCTAATAACATAACTGATACTGAAAATCATATCATAGTCACAGATGGCTTTACGGGCAATATTGCTCTTAAAACGGCAGAGGGAATTTCAAAGTTTATTACCGACTCATTAAAAAAACATTTACTTTCAAACCCATTTTCAAAAATTCTAACTTTTTTTATTAAGCCAAATTTAAAATCTTTTAAAAATGCCATTGATCCTAGAAATTTTAATGGAGGTATTCTTTTGGGGATAGACGGGGTCGTTATTAAAAGTCATGGTAATGCAGATGAATACGCTTTTTGCAATGCAATAGGTTTTGCTGTGAAATGTCTTGAGTCTAACTTACTCAATAAAATTAAAGACAATGCCCAATAAAATTACAAGAAATGAAATAGCGAAACAAATAAGTGAAGAGTTTGGAATTCCTTATACACTTGCCTACAAAAAAATTGAAAAAATAATCTCTCTTATGTCCAATTCTCTTAAAGATAATTTATCAATTCCATCTTTGGGTACATTTTCCCTTAAGCAAAAAAAATCTAGAATTGGTAGAAATCCTAAATCAAAAAAAGAATATGTTATTTCGTCAAGAAAAGTTATCTCATTTAAAAAGTCTAAAAATGTGACTTTCTCATGAAAAAAAAATATTTTAACATAGATGAAATTTCTAATTTAACTGGTGAAAAAAAACACACAATTAGATTCTGGGAAGAAAGAATTGATAGTCTTATTGTCTTGAGAACCAATACAGGTCATAGGCTTTATAACTACGATAATTTACTTAAAATAAAAAAAATTCAATTTTTAACTAGTGATAAAAAATGGACCTTAGAAGGTATTAATAAGTATTTCGAAACAAAAGGAGATAAAGGCGATTTTAGGAAAAATATTTCTTTAGAACTTAGAAAAATACTAGACAAACTTAAATCACCTACTTAAGTACTAAAATAGTCCAAATTCCACTTAATATTATGATTTTTATGATCTAATAAGCTTGATTTTTTGTCTAATTTACTTATATTCCCCCCTATCGTGAAAACTTCAGTATTAAAAAAATCACAGTTTGAAAAGAAATGGCATTTAATTGATGCCGAAAATATCTCTGTTGGAAGACTGGCCTCTAGAATTACTTTGATATTAAAAGGCAAGAACAAGCCCCAATTCTCTCCTAATTTACCTGTTGGAGATGGTGTTATTGTTATAAATTCTGATAAAATTAAATTCACTGGTAAAAAAAATGAAGAAAAAATGTATTACAGACACACAGGTCATCCTGGTGGCTTAAAAGAAACTACACCAAACCTTCTCAAAGATAGAAAAAAATCAGAAGATATCATTAAAAAAGCAATTAAAGGAATGTTACCTAATACACCGCTATTTAGAGATCT
>ERZ887830.359-NODE-359-length-29447-cov-6.867005_pt1 | contig 29447 bp, 27 predicted proteins | sample MGYA00521101_ERZ887830 | MGnify/ENA primary metagenome ERZ887830 (study PRJEB32303, sample SAMEA104408592) | aquatic metagenome | biome: Marine water; feature: Pelagic; material: water | place: Baltic Sea | collected 2014-06-05T16:38:00 | depth 1,762 m ... | reverse complement strand
TAACAGGCTTTTAATTATTATAAAGATGATATATTCTCTAAACACTTTTTTATAGCCTAGCGAGTGATCACATTTATGCCTCACATGGTAATTCCGTTTTCATCAAAAATGCAAAATGCTCCCGCTTCCTTTAAAAGTATCTTTAAGGTTGGCTTTTTATGTGTGCTATTCGTAGCAATTTCTCTTTTCAGCCTTCAACAGGCTAATTTTGCGACCGCTAAGGCTAATCAAGCTAAAAATTTCTCCGCTGATGCAATTATATCACTAGATAGTGTCGCAATAACTAGTTCAATGCCTATTTCCAAACCTGATCTTATTCTGCTGCTGGGAGGCGATGAAATAAATATCGAAGGTCCAAAGAGAAGACCCTCGATGGAAGACGTGCTTCCAATTTCAACATCTACTATTGCAGAATTACTAAATTCAGAGGCTAATTTATCAATCAAACGGGAGATAAGTTTAACCCTTGAGAAGAATGAGACATTGGCTGATTTGCTACAACGTGCTGATTTTTCAACTCAAGAGCTGTATCAAGCAGCAGAAGTTATATCTCAAAAAATCAATGTCCGCAGATTAGCCATTGGTATGAATTTTATCATTGGCTTTGACATTTATGATAGACCAATCGCTATAAAAACTAGCCAGTCTGACAATTTCGATTTCTTTGTTTTTAAAAATGATTTTGGCTCATGGCAGGGGCTACAAGCAATCAGACCTATTGATTCAGAATTGGTGCATGCAGCAGGAATTATTGACGGAACCCTTTATGAAGCTGCATTGGAAGCAAATGTTCCGCTTAATACGCTTGATAATTTTATGCGTGTTATGGGCTTTTCAGTTGATTTCCAACGCCAACTTCGTCAAGGAGACGCGTTTGAAGTGGTGTATGAAAAAAATACAGACAGAATCACAGGAGAAACCCTATCTGTAGGTAATGTCCTATTTGTTGGCATGGTATTATCTGGCAAACAGCTGAGCTATTATAGGTACCAACATCAGAACGGTGTTGTTGGTTGGTATGATAAAAATGGGAAATCGGCTGTCAGAACATTAATGAGAACTCCTGTAAGCGGTGCTCGTCTTGCTTCAAGTTATGGAATGCGTAAACATCCTGTTACAGGGTATAATAAACTGCACAGAGGCGTTGATTTTGCTGTGCCCAAAGGAACCCCTATTCTGGCAGCAGGTGGCGGGCGTGTTGTAAGGGCTGGGTGGAATGGAAGTTATGGTCGTTACATTCTAATAAGACACAATAACACATATCAGACAGCCTATGCTCATATGTCTGGAATTGCTAAAGGCATTTATTCTGGTGCTCAAATAGAACAGGGGCAGGTTATTGGGTATGTAGGATCTACTGGAAGATCTACTGGACCACATTTGCATTATGAAATCCTGGTTAATGGAAGACAGGTTAATCCAATGACGATTAACTTACCCACTGGCGAAAATCTTGCTGAAATTGAATTAGCCAGTTTTGAAGAAATTCAAAAAAACTTAAATACATATATTCTGAATAATGAAATTCAAAATTATGCTGGGGTTTCCCTACAATAAAACAAGGCTATTATTTCGAAAACAGCGAAGTCAAATCATAGATTCTGCTTTTTTAATTCTTTCAAAATACAGATAATTAAATGCATGATATTAAATCTATATGTTTTTTTCCTATTAAAGGTTTAGGTGGCTTTGAGAGAGATAAATGTGTTTTAGTTGCCGATGAATTAATTCAAAATGATAGAAAATTTGCGCTTGCTGAAGTACCAACTAGCGACACTACAACTCCTTGGTTACCCAAAAAACATTTTAAACAGCTGGTAAACCTTCCCTCTCTTGGCAAGGCCTCAATAGAACTAATATCCGACAATCCTTTGATTCTGAGAATAAATCAGATAAACCAAGATTTTAATCTGTCAGATGAGAATGACAAAACTGCCTTCACCATGCACATAAAAAAACTTTCCCATTTTCCCAGCAATCAAGAGCTTTGCTTGGTTCAGTCTATCAAAGGTGGTCTTACTGATACCAAAGATCAGTGGATAAGTATCGGCGGCACTGCTTCTGCAAATGAGATAATAGAAAAATATGACTTAGATTCGTCTTACCTGCGGTTTAGGCTAAATATATGGGCTGCAACCAGCACGCCTTTTGAAGAATTTAATTGGATTGGTAGGACAGGTAGGATTGGCGAAGCACGCCTCGCCTTTCTAGCGCCTGTGGGACGCTGTAACGCCATTAATGTCAGTGCTCAAACAGGGGAAGTTAGCTCTTACATTCTGCCGCAGGCAATGCGGACTGATTATGGACATAGTAATTTGGGCATATTTGCTCATGTTGTAAAATCAGGAAAGATATCAACTTCTGATAGATTAGTCATAGACTAGATACTGGGTAAAAAAACTGCCTTAGTTTTCTTGTACAACTGTTTCATCTGAATTTTGTTCAGTAGCTTTTGAAGCTACTTTTTTTGGCGCTCTCTTTGGTGCTCTTTTTGGCACTATCGAGGCTGCTTGTTCTTGCTTGGCTTCTGTGCCATCAGAATTGCTGTGAGAAGCAATGGCTACATCTTCTGCGACTTTTACTTCTGCGACTTGAACTTCTTCGGGGCTTTTTTCGGGGCTATTTTCGGAGCTTTTTTCTGAGCTATTTTCGGAGCTTTTTTCTGGGCTTTTTTCTGGGCTTTTTTCTGCAGAGGATGACATATCATCAGATGGTTTTGGTTTACCTTCTGACTTATTTTCCTGATTACTTCGTTTTTGTTCCATAGCGGCAACAATCGTTTGGTGAACCCTATAATAATGGTCCGCGAACTGACTAAATGCCTCAGCAGAAATACGCTCTCCTGCAGAATTAGCATCCTGAGCAAGCGCCGTATATTTCTCGAATAACTGCTGAGCGTTGCCTCTCAATTTACCTTCAGGTCCATTAGACTCAAATGTCGTGTTTCTATTCACATTTGGTTGATTAAAACCGTTAGGACGGCGTGCGCGTCCGCGAGAACGCTTTACATTTTGATTATTTGGTCTCATTAAATTTCCGTTGCCAATTTCGCCAGGCTAATTGCTATTAATCCGTAAAATTTTTCGGTGATTAGCCCTAACATATGGTATCTCACATACCATAAAAACAGAGTAATATAAGACATGGGTGACTCTAAATAACAAGTAAAAACTTCTTTTTTATAGATTTTTTTTATCTTTTTTCAAAAATCATGTTGTTGCACTGTCTAAGAAGCAGACATCTTGGTATTCCCTGTAAGTCCTCATATACAGATTCTACTTCCAGATTTGAATTTAATGCCATTTCAGTAACAGCCTGCACCTGTCCAAATCCTATTTCAACACAAGCAATCCCATCACTATTTAAGAATTGAGCTAAGGCACTTAGAATTAATTCATAATCAGATAATCCATTATTTTCCGAGAATAATGCTTGTTCAGGATCATGAATTCGAACTTCATCTTGCAACTCTATTTTATCATCCTCAGAGATATAAGGAGGGTTACATAAAATTATATCAAATTTACTCCCTGTCACCTTTTCAAACCAGTTTGAAACCATAAATTCAGAGCGTGCTTCTAATTTATGAAATTTTGCATTTTCTTCTGCTTGAAAAACTGCCTCATGACTAATATCAACACCAACACCAGTTGCTTGTTTTATCTCATTAAGACAGGCAAGTAATAAGCAACCACTCCCTGTTCCAAGATCCAATAATCTGGGAGCATTCTTATTATTAAAATTGGCAGATTGGGCATAAGATACGGCCTTTTCAACCAATAATTCACTTTCAGGGCGAGGATCAAGCGTCGCTTTATTCAAAAAAAATTGCATTGACCAAAATTCTCGCCAGCCACGTATTCTACTAAGCGGTTTCCCAGCTGACCTTTCAGAGATTATTTCATGGAAAAAAGCAATTTGCTGTGTGGAGGGCTCAACATGCATATGTGGGTATATAGCATCATCATAGCCAAGCGAAAGACCAAGCAACAAACGTGCCTCGAATAACGCATTTACACCACATCGGTGTTGCAGTTTCTCGGTTGCATCGTGAATAAGAGAAGATAAGTGTGCTTTCGCATTCATAAAAATTTACGTACTCTGTCCATCCGCTAGTTTTTCAGCCTGTTCTTCTGCCAATAGCGCATCTATTATTTCATTTAAAGATTCGCCTATTAATATTTTATCCAATTTATATAAAGTTAAATTTATCCTATGGTCAGTAACCCTACCTTGCGGAAAATTATAAGTGCGAATTCGCTCAGAACGATCCCCAGAACCAACCTGCCCTTTTCTAGAAGCAGCTCTTTCTGCATTTTGCTTCGCTCTTTCAGCATCATATAATCTTGAGCGCAGAATTTTCATCGCTTTTGCGCGGTTTTTATGCTGTGATTTTTCATCTTGCTGGCTCACAACAATTCCCGTCGGCAGGTGTGTAATACGAACTGCCGAGTCTGTTGTATTAACAGATTGTCCCCCTGGTCCAGAAGAGCGAAATATATCAATTCTGAGATCCGCTTCCCTTATATCGATATCCACATCTTCTGCTTCAGGTAATACAGCGACTGTTGCAGCAGAGGTATGAATTCGCCCACCTGTCTCCGTATCTGGCACACGTTGTACCCGATGCACGCCTGATTCAAATTTCAGCTTTGCAAAAACATCTTGTCCAGAAATATTTGCAGTTGCTTCTTTATAACCACCAATGCCCGTTTCTGACACTTCCATGATTTCAAACCGCCACCCCTGTTGTGACGCAAATCTTTGATACATTCCAAATAAATCTGCGCCAAATAAGGCAGCCTCATCACCTCCTGTACCAGCGCGAATTTCTAAGATAGCGTTTCGTGAATCATCCTTATCCTTAGGCAATAATAATAATTTTAGGATATGTTCTTCATCCGTAATTTTAGGACGGATCTGCTGAATTTCTTCTTCTGCAAGTGCAATTATTTCTGCATCTGTTTCTAAATCTTGCACCAGCGTTTCAGAATCAGCCAGTTCATTTTTTAACTCTTGGACCTTCATTGCCTGTTCAGCAACAGGTCTTAAGTCTGACAATTCCTTAGATAAACGCATCATTTCACTGGCGTCCAAATCAGGAGAGCTTAATTTTAATTCAATTTCAGTTTTTCTGGCTAATATTCGGGCTATATTTTGCTCAAGACTCATACTATTTAGATACTTTCTTGCTTTTGCTCAAAAAACTTTTGGGCAAATTCTACTACTTCTATCTGGGTTAATTGTTTTTGTTCGCCCGTTGCCATAATCTTAACCTGGATAGTGTCAGTCTTAATTTCAGTTTCACCTATAATTATACATAGGCTACATCCAACGAGTGCAGCTCTTTTTAATTTTTTACCTACTTGACCTGCCAAAGGTATATCCACTTTCAACCCACAAGATCTAAGCTTATTTGCAAAGGCAAAGCCAACCGAACTTGCACTATCATCTGCTAATATAACTCCAACATCATATATAAACTCATCTGTTTGATCGACCAACAACGCCAAACGTTCAATGCCAGCAGCAAAACCGACTGCCCCAATATCAGGACCTCCTAATGTTGCAGAAAGCCCGTCATATCGCCCGCCTCCAAGCACAGTTCCTTGCGAGCCTAACGCTTGGGTAATGAATTCAAATGCTGTATGGGAATAATAATCTAACCCTCGCACCAATGTTGGATCTAAATGCCAGTCTATTTCTGCTGTATCTAAGGCAGCGGTAAGCTGGTCAAAATGTTCTGTTGCTTGTGGTGTAAGAAACTCAGGAAGCCTTGGTGCATTTTCAACAATTTGTTGATCCTCAACTGCTTTGGAATCAAGAATACGCAAGGGGTTTTCATCTAGTCTGCGCTTACTATCCTGCGACAATAAATGCTTATAGTCAGATAAATAGGTTATAAGCGCATGGCGATAATCATCCCTGCTCTTGGTATCACCAAGAGAATTTAAATGTAATACACATTTATCAAGTACACCTAAATCCGATAATATCATTGCTGCACAGCCAATAATCTCAGCGTCTGCTAATGGATTATAACTACCTATAAATTCACATCCAAATTGATGAAATAGCCTCATTCTCCCTTTTTGAGGGCGCTCATATCGAAACATTGGACCTGCATAAAAAAACTTCTGCGGCAATGATTGAGTAAGACCATTACTTATTAATGCACGCATGACTGATGCGGTGCCTTCTGGTCTAAGAGTAAGGCTCGTTCCCCCTCTATCTTCAAAACTATAGGTTTCTTTTGCAACCACATCAGAACTGGCACCAAGCGGTCTACTAAACACCTCTGTAAATTCAAAAATAGGCGTTTCCATATCTTGAAAGCCATATCTATTTGCAATTAAGGTCGCTGTTTCAACAACAGCATTCATTTGTGATTTCTGTTTAGGCATTAAATCAGATGTGCCTCGAACAGGTTGCATCGGTTTCATTAACCAAGCCTTTCTTAATGTATAGTTGAGGCGATTATACTGTTTCCTGCTGCTTTATCGCAGCAGCGCGAGCTTCAACAAGCTCAACTACATGCTCAACAATATTATTATCTGTAAATCTGTGATCTGCCATCCCCGATAGGTAGATTTGATGTGTACCCTTGCCGCCACCTGTCAAACCAATATCTGTTTCACGTGCTTCGCCTGGTCCGTTTACAACACAGCCGATAATCGAAACAGTGATTGGAATATTTATATGGGCTAATCTATCTTCTATTTCGGCTACAGACTTAATCACATCAAATTGTTGGCGCGCACAGGACGGACAGGATATTACAGTTACGCCTCTGCGTCTTAATCCAAGAGATTTTAATAACTCATATCCAACTTTAACTTCCTCAACTACATCTGCTGACAAAGAAACACGGATAGTATCTCCGATTCCCGCCCATAAAAGATTACCTAATCCGATAGCTGACTTTACGGTGCCAGCCCGAAGTCCTCCTGCCTCTGTAATACCGATATGAAGGGGACAATCAATCGCTTCTGATAATTGTTGATAAGCTGCTACTGCAAGAAAAACATCAGAAGCTTTAACAGAAATTTTATATTGATCAAAATTATGCTCTTCTAATATTCTTGCATGCTCGAGAGCAGACTCAACTAATGCTTCTGGACATGGCTCTGCATATTTTTCAAGAAGGTGTTTTTCTAATGAGCCCGCATTAACGCCAATCCGCATAGAACAATTATTCGCCTTAGCTGCTGCCACCACCTCAGCTACTCTTTTTGAGTTTCCAATATTTCCTGGATTTATTCGCAGACAGGCAGCCCCTGCATCTGCTGCTTCTAATGCTCGTTTATAATGAAAATGAATATCTGCAACAATTGGCACTGGACTCGCATCACAGATTTGCTTCAGCGCTTTTGTACTTGCCTCATCAGGGCATGATACTCTTACGATATCTGCGCCAGCTTCTACAGCTGAATTAATCTGTGCGCAAGTTGCTTCAATATCAGTGGTAAGTGTGTTGGTCATAGTTTGCACAGTAATTGGCGCATCGCCCCCGACTGGCACATTACCAACCATAATTTGACGGGTTTTACGACGATCTATCATTCTAAATGGTCGATAAGAAGATTGTGTCATTACACGATAAACCACATTCTGATATTAGCTAAAATTATCTTTTGTAACTATTGGGTATAAAAGAATTTTCACCCCAACACTAGCATTAAATCAGTAATATAAGCTGGATAGCGAAGAGATAGTCCAGAAAAAATTAGTCAAATTTTCTTTTTATAATAGTATCTGAAGTTAACGGAAGATCCCGAATAATTTCACCTGTTTTACCAATTTTAAACGCAGGAGCATCCATCATTTCGAACATTAATCCGCCTGCATTTCCTGTGGTAAAATATAAGCTATCCTTAAGATTTGTTGCAATGCTATCGCCTGTTCTAAGCAGTTTACTAGTGACAACTTCCCCATTTGAATCTACCATTTCAATCCATGCCGCTGATGTAGCTCGTATCGTAAGTGTATCAGACAACTCAATTTCTTTAGCAACTGCGGATGATGGACCAGCAGTGGTGTCTTTAGAATCAATCGCATTTACAGCTTTTATATTATCAGAACCAGACTGATCTGTGATTTGCAAATTTTCGTCATTCTGTGCAGTTAGGATTTCTTCTCCTATAGGTAGCGCACTATCACTAATGGTGGTTTTATCGCCTAATTCATTTTTATCCACTTCTGCTAAATCTGAACTCGTAGCTTCATTTTCATTTAGCAATGCGGGTATGTTGCCAATTGGCTGAATTGATCTCTGTTCATTTTCAGCAGGTGTGTTTGCAACTGGTGAATCTTCTAATTTGCCTATTGCATCAGGCTGTACAATTTCATTTGCATCTATATCTGGCTTTATTTCTTGAACAGTCGGCACAAGTGACGCTATTTGCTCTGGCTCGTCTCTGACAATTACAAACCAGCCAGTATATCCAACAATAGCTATGAGAACAGCCATCATAGCAATCGAGCTTTTTGAAAACCTTGGGACAAGTGCCTGTCCAGGCACGTCATAACTAGTGCCAATTCCTTCATTCTTTACGGAAACCAAATAAGACTGTATTAACGGAGCGCTATCTATTTCTAAAACTTTACACACACTACGAATGTACCCTGGCACATAAGCAACGCCTGGCAAACTGTCAAAATCTGAGTTTTCTAAGCTTCTTATATACGCTTTTGGAATACGCAATAAATCAGACAAATCTTGCAACGAGATATCTTTACTACGTCTAGCAGATGCAAGAATAGCCCCGATTTCACTTGCCTCGTGATCGTAATTGTGAGAATCAAAATGTTCTGTAACTAGCGACATGTACCTTATTCAACTTCTCGAATTGTCATATTATTGCTTAATTCTTAACATATAATTATCATAGATTTGATGTTTAACTGCAAATAAACTTAAAAATATACCAAAAACTTCTTTATTTCTCGCATTTTTTTTAAATTTAGTCAATTTTATCTAATTCAAAAGCATCATGTAGGCTTCTAACTGCCAATTCCGTATAATCCGCTTGAATTAAAACAGATATCTTAATTTCTGAAGTAGAAATCACCTGCATATTAATTTTCTTTTCTGAGAGGACTTCAAACATCAATTTAGCAATGCCTGATTGAGTGCGCATTGCTGTACCTATAACGGATATCTTTGCAATATTATCGTCATGCACTAGTGCTACAAAAGCCAATTCTGTTTTTAATTTAGTAAGAGCTGTTACCGCCTTTTCAAGCTCAGATCTTGCAAGAGAGAATGTAATATCTGTTTTCTGAGAATCAGGAGACGCACTTTGAACAATCATATCAACATTTATATGTGTTTCTGCAAGGGCACTGAAAATCTTGGCTGCTATTCCAGGTTTATCTGGCAATCCAACAACTGTTACCTTAGCTTCCTCTGCTGAATAGGCAATACCGCTTACTTTTTGCTTTTCCATTTGCTTTTCCTCATTTTGAACCAGCGTTCCAGGTGTGTCAGTAAAGCTTGATAAGACTTGCAGTTTAACATGATGCCTCATAGCCATCGCTACAGACCGCGTTTGCAATACTTTCGCCCCAGCAGAAGCCATTTCAAGCATTTCTTCAAAAGTGATGCTATCCAGCTTTCTGGCTTTTGGCATTATTCGGGGGTCGGTAGTATAAACACCTTCCACATCTGTATATATATCACATCTATCTGCTTTTATTGCAGCTGCAAGAGCTACTGCTGATGTGTCTGAGCCGCCTCTTCCAAGAGTGGAAATACGTCCATCTGGCGCTATGCCCTGAAAACCTGCAATAACCGCAACCTGGCCTTTCTCTAACCTATCTATAATTTGATCTGCCTTAATATCTTCAATACGAGCAGCACTATGCACATCATCTGTAAGCAATGGGATTTGCCATCCAAGCCAAGAACGTGCATCTACACCAATCGTCTGCAGGGCAATTGCTAACAGTCCTACAGTTATTTGCTCACCTGTTGAAACAACCGTATCATATTCCCTTGCATCATGCATTGGGTCTATCTGCTTTGCCCATTCAACTAGTTGATTTGTAGAACCCGCCATCGCAGACACCACTACCGCAACTTGATTGCCTGCCTCCACACATGTCTTCACTTTTTGTGCAACATGTTTAATACGGTCAATGTCGGCAACTGATGTGCCACCAAATTTTTGAACAATTCGTGCCATTTTTTTCTATAACTTTAAACTTCGATCTATATAGTGTAATCGGTTATTACTGAACTCCTAGCAAACACACAAGTCACAAAATGCATTCTGGAAAACAACATAATGTCTAATTCAACTATTGATAGAAACGATATTAATCGATTTGAAGCTCTTTCCAAAGAATGGTGGGAGCCATCTGGATCCATGAAATCACTACATCAATTCACTCCTATCCGAATTGAATATTTTAAGAAAGCCATAAAACGCCATCAGCTTGGCGATTGGGAAAATGAAAAACCCCTTAGCAATCTTCAAATACTGGATATTGGCTGCGGAGGAGGACTGCTTGCTGAGCCAATGGCGCGGCTTGGTGGCGATGTAACTGGTATTGACGGCTCCTCTTCTGCTATTGAAACGGCTAGGTTACATGCCAAATCATCTGAGCTTAACATTAATTATAGCGTTATTTCAGCTGAAGAGTTAGCAGATACAGACATTAATTTTGATATTATTTATGCATCTGAAGTTATAGAACATGTTGCCAATCGGTCTTTATTTCTTAGCGCCATAGAACGTCTTCTAGCACCCAATGGGATTGTTATTCTTACCACCATTAACAGAACATTTGCCGCATTAGCCTTAGCTAAATTCGCAGCAGAAAATATATTAAAAATTGTTCCCAAGGGGGCCCATGAATTTGATAAATTCGTAAAACCTGCAGAATTACAAGCAGAAGCAAGGAAGGCAGGTATTATCTTAGATGATTTTACTGGCTTTATGCCCCTGTTAGATGGCAGATTTAAATTTACGTCCATCACAGCGATTAATTATGCTGCTTCCGGCAGTAGGATAAAATAGAATTAATTATCTTTAGGAAATTCAGGCAATTCAGCAAATTGGACACCCTCTTCTGCCAATTTTTCTCCTTCTTCTGGCGTACAGGTACCGTAGATTGTTTCTTGCTCTTTATCGCCATAATGAATTTTCAAGGCTTCATCAGCAAACTTATCTCCGACATTACGTCCATTTTTTTCAACATGGTTTCTAATTTGTCTAAGCATCGTCATTGCCTGATCTGGATTAACCAGGGGAATTGTTTGATTAGATGTTTCAGATAGTACCTTGTCTGCTTTACCAGAAGGCTGGCTTTTATTATCCTCTGTTCTGGATGTTGATATATCTGAGTGTTCAGCATTTTTCTTTTTATGACTGCTAACACTCAAATTTGGTGTCATTAAAGCCCGTTTAATAGCACTGTTACCGCATTCAGGACAGGATACAAGATTGAGCTTACATTGTTTCTCAAAACTCGTTGAGTCACTAAACCACCCTTCGAATGAATGCTGAAATTCACATAATAACGTATATTTAATCATTATTGTATCGCTTTATACTCAAACCTGACTTCAGTTTAAATATCGACCTAAATTTTACCGTGACAATGTTTGTATTTTTTACCAGAACCGCAAGGACACAGAGCGTTTCTTGGCACTTTTGTATTTGTTGTTGGTGAATTAATTGACGCTTTTGTAGAATTGGAACCTGATTTGCTAGTATCATCAGCTGACTGAGGCTCGGATTGCGGTGGTTTTAAATCCACATTAGATAAAGCCATCGTTACTGTCTGACGCATTTTATCAAGCATCGATTCAAACATCTGGAATGCTTCACGCTTATACTCATTAAGAGGATCTTTTTGTGCATATGCTCTAAGATTAATGCCCTGACGCAAATAATCCAAACCAAGCAAATGCTCCTTCCATTGCTGATCCAAAACCTGCAAAATAACAGATTTTTCAATATTTCTCATCGTATCTGGACCAAAAATAGTTACCTTACTCGCCATATGCCTATCAGATGCACTCGACAATCTATCAAGGATTTCACTCTCAGTTACGCCATCTTCCTCAACCCATTGATTACCTGGTACTTCTATTCCTAAATAAGACCTAGAAAGTGATGTCAACTGTTCTGAATCCCACATATCTGCATAGCTGCCCGCGGGGATTGCCTCACCCACAATCCATTCTATTGTCTCCTCACGCATACTAACAACAGTATCATGGGCATTATCTATCTGCATGATGTCTTTTCGCTGGCTAAACACCACCTGACGCTGGTCATTCATCACATCATCATATTTCAAAAGCTGCTTTCGAATCTCGAAATTATGCGCTTCTACTTTTGATTGCGCTTTTTCAACAGCTTTATTAATCCATCTATGAGTGATTGATTCACCTTCTTCTAGCCCTAGCTTTTGAAGCATTCCGTCTAATTTTTCAGACCCAAATATGCGCATTAAATCATCTTCAAGAGATAGAAAAAACTGAGACGCCCCTGGGTCTCCCTGCCTGCCTGTTCTGCCTCTTAATTGATTGTCAATACGCCGAGATTCATGACGCTCTGTTCCCAAAACAAATAATCCGCCAGCATCTAAAGCCTTTTTCTTTCCTGCTTCAATCTCAGAAGCTATTTTAAGACCACTCTCAGATTCAGGATCTATATTATTTTCTCTCAGCTTCATTTCCAGGTTACCACCAAGCTGAATATCAGTACCACGACCTGCCATGTTGGTTGCTATGGTTACCGCACCTGGAATACCGGCATCAGCGATAATTTTTGCCTCTTCTTGATGAAATCTGGCATTCAATACATTATGAGGTATATTTTGTTTCTTCAGCGCTTCGGATAATGATTCTGATTTTTCGATGCTGACAGTACCTACTAATATTGGCTGCCCTTTCGCACGACAGTCCAAAATTAAGTCAATAATGGCAACGTCCCGTTCTTTACTCGTGCGATAAATTGCATCATCATGGTCTTTTCTTAAAATTGTCTTATTGGTGGGTATTGAGACAACTTCGAGACCATAAATTTCAGAAAATTCGCCTGCTTCTGTCAAGGCGGTGCCTGTCATTCCAGATAGCTTATTATACAGCCTAAAGTAATTTTGATAAGTTACAGAAGCAAGAGTTTGGTTTTCAGGTTTTATCGGAAGCTGTTCTTTGGCTTCAAGTGCTTGATGCAGACCATCTGAGAAACGCCTGCCTTGCATTGCTCTGCCTGTAAATTCATCAATTATCAAAAGCTCCTCATTTTTAACCATATAATGCTTATCTTTATTAAACATTTTATGGGCTCTGAGTGCTTGTGAAATATGGTGCAACAAATTTACATTCGATGAATCATATAAATTGCCTTCCTTCATAAGGCCTGCTGCTAGCAATAATGCTTCTGCATGTTCTACCCCAGTTTCCGTTAAAGTAGTTGAACGCGCTTTCTCATCTGTTTCATAATCATCTGCACTAAAATCAGGAATCAACAGATTGATCTGCTCATATAATTCAATAGATGTCTCAGATGGACCAGAGATTATCAAAGGCGTTCTTGCCTCATCAATCAATATCGAATCCACCTCGTCGACAATCGCAAAATGATGGTCCCTTTGAACCATTTCTGTTAGGGCGAATTTAAGATTATCTCTTAAATAATCAAAGCCATATTCATTATTTGTACCATAGGTAATGTCACATTGATACGCTGCTCTGCGCTCATCATCACTCATTTGACTTACAATACACCCAACGGTTAGTCCAAGATAAGAATAAATTTCTCCCATCCAACGAGAATCACGAGAAGCAAGATAATCATTCACTGTGACAACATGAACCCCTTTGCCAGACAAGGCATTTAAATAGGCTGCCAATGTTGCAACTAATGTTTTACCTTCACCCGTTCTCATCTCAGCAATGCGCCCTTGATGCAAGGTTATACCGCCCATCAATTGAACATCAAAATGCCGCTGTCCTAGTGTTCTTTTTGCTGCCTCGCGCACCAAGGCAAAGGCTTCTGGTAACAAGGCATCTAGGTCCTCACCGGCTTTTGCTCTTTCTTGCAACGCACGAGACGTGCTAATAATATGTTCTTTATCAAGCGCCTCAAACCCCTGCTCGAGAGAATTTATCTTATCAACAAGTGGCTGAAATTTCTTGATTACTCTTTCATTTGAGTCACCAAATAGTGATTTAGCGATTGATGTAAACATATTTGGATTTCCGTTCCTGCCAAATGTGAAAGTCTTTTTGCCAACAGACCAAAAATTCTCCAGCATATTGGTATCTCACCTTAATTAACTAGAAATAGGGGTTCAAGCAAGGGATTTCAATATATGAAACCATAGCACTGCTGGTTAAATTGGGTCTCTTAATTTGCTAAGAATATGCGTAAAATGAATTTTATTACGAATTCTTACCTGAATAAATCGTAAAATTCAAAATAGGTCATAAAATAATTTATTTATAGAAACTCAGCTCATGATTTCTTGCTGTAGGGGTGGATTTTATGCTACCTGTAGTTTTTATTAAATGCTTCTTGAAATGGTGCACTTATAGCAAGGTAAAGACTATGAACCAGACTCACAAAAAATTAATCCACACCCCCATCCTCGCGATTTTATTTTCGCTTTTCATAGGTGGGAATGGGACAGGCTTTATAACACAAGCCGTTGCACAATCTAGTGAAGAAATAGTAGTAGCAACAGTTGATGGCTCAGAAATCCAACTAAGTGAAATTCTTGATCTAATAGAACAATTGCCTGCAGAATATCAAAATCAACCTTTAACTGGCTATTTTGATCAGCTAGTAGATGAGGTAATTAATACTAAACTGGCTGCCAAGGCTGGAGAGCGGAGTAGCGTTGCTGAGGACCCTGCTGTGATTGAAGCAATGCGTGTTGCAGCACAAAAAGTACTTGCTGAAAATTGGCTGCGGATTGAGCTTGCTAAATCAGTTACCAAAGAAGCAATTGCAAAAGCATATGATGCTTATGTGGCTGACACAGCATCACGAGAAGAAATACAAGCTTCCCATATTCTACTAGCAGATGAGCAGGCAGCTATAAATGCTATTCAAAGGCTGGATGAAGGAAGTGATTTTGCTGAACTTGCGCAGGAGGTTTCTACTGGTCCTTCTGGTCCTAACGGCGGAGATTTAGGGTTTTTTGGACGTGGGGCAATGGTGCCGGTATTTGAACAAGCGGCATTCGCGCTAGAAGTTGGCACCTATACAAAAACGCCAGTTCAATCCCAATTTGGATGGCACGTGATAAAGTTATTTGATAAACGCGTCTCAGATGCGCCATCACAAGATGAAATGGGACAACAGCTAGCCCAAAATATAACTAAACTTTCTTTTGCACGAATAATTGAAACATTACGTGCTGATGCAGAAATTGAGCGAAATTCACTTGCTGACATTCAAGCTGAATGGCAAAAAAGACAGGAGAATTCAGCTCAATAGTAAAAAATCGTCAAGATGATATCCTGTTTGCTTAAAAAAAGGAAACGGCATGACACCGTTAAAATTATCCCCATTATCACCTACAGAATTTCCGAATATGCCGTCATTAGCAGGGGTTGAATTAGCTACTGCTGCTACTGGCGTTAAATATAAAGATAGGGATGATTTACTATTGATGGTATTTCCTCCAAAAACTAATCTAGCTGGTGTATTTACCAAATCTTCTACAGCAGCTGTGAGTGTACATCTCTCAAAACAAGTTGTGCAGAGCAATATTGGAAGATGCCTGCTAGTGAATGCTGGTAATGCAAATGCGTTCACAGGACGAAATGGGGACCAATCAGCTGATTCTATCTTATCTTACTTGTCCAAGATTTCTGGCATTTCTCAAAAATCGATGATGATGGCATCCACAGGAGTGATAGGAGAGCCACTTGATGATAGCCTTATTTGCTTACATCTGAATAAACTTTGGGAATCAAAAGGAACAGCCGATTGGCAACAAGCAGCTAATGCAATCAAAACCACAGATACATTTGCTAAAGCAAGTAGCCAGACCATTTATTTTGACGACCAACCAGTTCACATTTGCGCTATTGCTAAGGGTTCAGGCATGATTGCGCCGGATATGGCAACAATGCTTGGTTTCATTGTAACAGACGCAGAAATTGAGCCTTCTTTATTGCAGAAAATGCTTACTCAAATAAATGCCAAAAGTTTTAATGCGATTACGGTTGATAGCGATACATCAACAAGTGATATGGTAATCCTTGCTGCAACCGCAACCAGCAAGGTTAAAATTTCATCTGATGCGGGCGCTGGTGAATTAGCGGAAAAATTCAAAACTAGCCTGCGGTTGGTTATGACAGATTTAGCGCATCAAATTGTTAAAGATGGAGAAGGTGCTTCTAAATTTATTACCGTGAATGTTAAGGGTGCGATTAGCGATCATTCAGCGCACATCATAGCAAAATCCATTGCCAATTCGCCATTAGTTAAAACCGCAATAGCTGGAGAGGATGCAAATTGGGGGCGAATTGTTATGGCTGTTGGTAAGGCAGGTGAGCCAGCAGAACGGGACAAACTATCCATTAAAATTGGGGGCATTTTAGTTGCCGAAAATGGTCAAAAATCAGATGGCTATACAGAAGCTATGATATCTGATCATATGAAATCCAACACTATTTTGATTGACGTAGATTTACAGTTGCAAAATGGAACATCTACTGTTTGGACCTGTGACCTTACCCATGATTATATAAGTATAAACGCCGATTATCGTAGTTAGATCTAGAAATATAACATTCATGAAACTTGTTGTTGCCTGTGCACTGATAGATACAGATGGCCGAATCTTACTTGCTAAACGTCCTAATGATGCTCAAATGGGTGGCTTATGGGAGTTTCCAGGAGGCAAGATTGAGCCAGAAGAGACTCCTGAAAATGCATTAGTGCGTGAATTAAAAGAAGAGCTGGATATTGACACACATCAAAGCTGCCTTGCGCCTGTTTGTTTTAGTTCTTATGCCTATCCCGATTTTCAAATTCTTCTTTTACTATATATTTGCAGAAAATGGAAAGGGCGACCACGCGCCTTATTTGCGTCTGAGCTTAAATGGGTGTTCGCAGATGATTTGAAAACATATTCCATGCCTCAAGCAAACATAGAATTTATTTCTCATCTGCAAGATTTACTTTAGCCACTTCTGCAGATGATGATAGCTGATTGTCTGATGCCACAAATGCTGCAAGTGATTGTTTTGCACTTCCCGGACGCAATGGTTTTTGCTGAGTTTCGTCAGGCACCCAGCCAGTAAGGGTAATCAGCTCAAAGCTCGCTATTATTCTGCCTTCTTCTGTAACAAAATTTTCCAGATATAATTCTCCAGCTCTTTCAAACAACCGTGCAGATGTAAACTGCTTACTCCTCTCAATAAGGGTATTTGTCTCTCCCATTAATTTGAGATCAGACATTAATGCATAAATCGAAGAATAGGTAACCTCTATCAAGTCAGCATCTGAAACTGGCAGCGCAAAACCTGCCCGTTGTAACAGCGCCCCTGCAGCCTTAATATCTACCATAGGTATACATCTTGGATAGGCGCCACCAGATAATTCAGTTTCAGCTTGAATAAGACAAGCGCGTAATTCTTGCAAGGTTCTTCCTCCAAAAAAATTGGCTAATAACAAGCCGTCTGGCTTTAAATTTCTGCGACATTGAGCCAACATCCCAGGTAAATCATTAACCCATTGAAAGAACTGTGAAGACAAAATTAAATCAAATAATTCTGTTTGCTGTGGAGGATGCATATCAACACTTTTTGAGTATACAGCAGAAGGGTGCGAAAAGACACCAAGCTCATCTGATAAATCCATCTGATACAACTTGTAGTTATTGGCGTATTTGGCAGGTGACATAGAGAATAATTCATCTGCTAGATTGCCATTAAAACTGCCAATCTCAAGAATAGAGGAAAAGTCCCTTTTAACATCATATAATCTATCAAGTAATCGTGAAATAGAGGCCTTTCGAAGAAACATGGTATCTTCTGATTGGCTGACAGCCCGATTGCGTATTTGTGATAGCATTTTATAATCAAAGAGCTCAGACATCAAATTAGTTCCTAATTATAAACCTAGTTTTTAACCATTATTTTATCTTTTCTAGCGCAAATAGAGAGATGGTCAAAGTCATTAACAAACTTACACTTAAAAGCAGTGATAGAAATATCATTTTAGACCCAATTTGCACGCATCTAGCTCATAATTTTTCAGCAGAAAAAATAAGTCAGCTACTTAAATTAATTTTTCCAGCATTATGTGCTTCTTGTGACACTTATATATATGACCAAGGACTATGCGCAGATTGCTGGCAGAAACTTGAACCTGTTACAGAACCTGTATGTTATAAATGCATTCGTCCATTACCTTATCAAAACATAACTGGCTGCTGTGAGGGATGTTTATTAACCTCTCCAAAAATAGAAAAAATTGTTGCTGCCTATCGTTATAATGATATTTCTAGGTCCCTAATTTTACGGTTCAAATATGCTGATAGGCTTGAGCTAACTCATTTACTAGCACGTCTATTAATGCCTGCTTTCAAGCAAATTTGTGGTCCAGATAGTCTTATAATTCCAATTCCATTACATCCGAGCAGGTATCGAGAACGGAAGTTCAACCAATCGTCTGAGTTAGCCCGTAAATTATGCTCTGATACTAATATCAATCACAGATTTCAGCCCTCATTACTAGAACGTAAGAAAAATACAAAACATCTTGGTAAAATGCCGCGCACCCAACGTGCCAAAACCGTAAAAGGAGCTTTTAGCATAAATGCAAAAATGAACCCATATTTAATAGGAAAATCTTGCCTGCTTATTGATGATGTAATCACCACAGGTTCAACCATTTCTGAAGCAACTAAAACATTGCTGAAGGCTGGTGCCTCTAGTGTTTCTGCTATCTGCTTTGCAAGTACGCAAAAAAAATAAGCGTTGCTTGCTAGCGCATCTACTCTCGTATGATATTTTTAAACAGAAATGATATTACGAATCAGATTTGATTTTATAGAACCTAATATTGTCATTTCCCCGAAGCTTTCTTATGTGATACATAAGAGGCTATTTGATTTTATAAAAGAGATAAGTATGAGTAATTCAGTAGAAATTTATACTGCAGGTTTTTGCGGATATTGTCACCGTGCATTACAGCTTCTAAAGAGTCGTGAAATTCCGTATACACAATATGATGTCACTCTTGATAGACTAGGCAGAAAATCAATGACAGACCGGGCTGGTGGTAGCACATCTGTGCCACAAATTTTCATTAATGATACCCATATTGGGGGTTCTGATGAATTACTTGAAATTGCATTAGATGGCAGACTAGATGAATTATTATCTAAATAGGATACCAAAATGCTAGTTGCAGCCGCTCAATATTGCGCATCAAACAACATTGAGGAAAATCAAAAAATAGTGGATTTTCTGGTATCAAAAGCAAGTGCAGAAGATGCTGAATTTGTATGTCTTCCAGAATGTGCAAATCTGATTGCCAAAGATAAACAAGAATTACGATATAAAGCTGAGCCAGAAACGCACTCTCCTTCATTAGAGAAAATTAGGCAGCTTGCAAAAAAATTCAACATTACAATATCCATAGGCTCCCTAATGCTAAAGGATGCTAACTCGGATAAAATACTAAATCGTGGTTACTTAATTACTAATGATGGTGCCATTCAAGCTTACTATGATAAGATTCATATGTTTGATGCGAATGTTGGCGATGGCAAAATATACCGTGAGTCAGAAGATTTTAATGCTGGAAATAAAATCGTAACCTGTAAAACACACATCGGACATATTGGATTATCAATCTGTTATGATATTAGATTTCCTAAAATGTATCGTAAAATGGCACAATCAGGCGCACAGATAATAACAAGCCCCGCTGCTTTTACAGCTAAAACAGGCAAAGCCCACTGGCATATATTACAAAGGGCAAGAGCAATTGAAACTGGATGTTTTATGATTGCTGCAGCTCAATCCGGGACTCATGCAGATGGTCGCCAAACCTATGGTCATGCGCTTATTGTTAATCCGTGGGGAAAAATTATTGCTGAAGCAAATACATCTAAAACACACCAGCTAGTGTTAGCCAAAATTGATTTAAATGAGGTTGTTACTGCACGAAACGCCATTGGGGCATGGAAAACAGATTAGAGGAATCCTTGTTATAGCAAGTAACCTTTATTTGCTCATTATGATGGCTTTTTACAATCATGCACGCCTTTTACAATCATGCACGCCTTTTCTAATCATACTGGTCTTTTCTGGCAAGCGGATGATTCTCAGAAACTAATCCGCGCAGACGTTCGGGGCGGGTTTTTGTATAAATTTGTGTTGTGGATATATCTGCATGTCCAAGCATCATTTGCAAACTACGCAAATCTGCTCCCCTATTAAGCATATGTGTTGCAAATGAATGACGTAATTTATGTGGGCTAACACGCACTGTTTCAATATTCGCTATTTGCGCTAGTTTTTTTAACATTAAAGAGAATTTTTGCCGTGTTAATTCTGGCTCATTCGGCAGTGCCATCAGCTGTTCATGATGCATATCCGGTCCTATTGAATCTCTTTTCTCTAACCAGATTTCTGTTTTTAACAAAGCAATATCGGTAAGTGGTGCCATTCGTTCGCGCCCGCCCTTACCTCGTACAATTATCAACTTCCTGCCAGATACAATATCCCCTCTGCGTAAGTGTAATAATTCTGAAATCCGTAATCCAGCACCATATAAAATTTCCATCCCAGCCGACATACGCATATTATCAGGCGCTTGCATTTGCTCTGCTGCGTTTAACAACGCGTCAATTTCATTCTCAGAAAGACTGGCTGGTATTGATTGAGGAAGTTTTGGATTATCTAGCCAAATAGCAGGATTATCTTGCCTATAACCATCAGAAACAAGCCATTTCATCATATGTCTTATCGCACTTATTCTTCTGGCAACTGTTCTTGGTGACTGCCCCTCTATCTGCCAAGCAGATAAACAGGATAATAACTCATCTTGATTGGCTGAGGATAAATTATGTGAAAATAATGCCTGAATATAAGTATCAGCTTTTTTCAAATCACTTTCATACGCATCAAGCGTATTTTTTGAGGCCCCTGTTTCTGCAGAAAGCGTTTGTAAAAACAAGAATATTTTTTGGTCTTTTTTTTCAGTTTCTGGCATCCCGATATCCTGCGTTAATGCAAACCAAACAGCCTTTAGCTTTTACCTGTCACCCAAACAAGAAGAGTAAAGCATCTAAGCTTCTTCTAGCCAGTATTTGTCTAATAAATGGGCAACCACGATTTCTCTTACCAAATCTTCAACAGCATTATTAAAACCAATCTCTTGCAGAGCCGCAACTACCAAGGCTAAATCAGTTGCTGATATATCCACCAGATTATGTTTTTCGAATAGAGCAGATATAATTAAAATCGTTTCAGCAGTGCGCTGCCCCGCTGCTGCTTCTATTAATGCCCTTTTTAAAATGGGGTCTAATTCCAAGCTTTGTAAAACCTGTGAGGCTTTATCCTGACTAGAAGCAACCTCAAGCCAGCTAAGCGGCTCTGCTATCATGCCTGCCTGCTCAAATATTGGAAGAAGAGACTCCAAATCAACATCTTGCAGAATATCAATAGATGGCTTTTGCGCTGAATCAGCGTTAACAAACACCATTAACGAATCAATATCCTCCGACACCAATACAGCTTCTTGTCCGTCATTCTTTGCTAGTAAATCTAGGTGCACTATTTTTTCAAACTCAGAATATAAATCAGAGTCAATAATAGGCAATGTATCTGCTGCAAGGCGTGTTCTTGCTAAATCAGCATAGAATGGCAATAAGGCAGAACCATTCCCAAATTCAACCTCTTCTTTAAAGGCAGATACAAAAAGAAGGTCGTAATCTTGTTGAATCTCTGCTGCAAACATACCTCCAGCAAGGGCTGCATAAATTTCTGCGCTAGCAATTAGTCGTAAATCACCTTTGGTATTCTGCAAGATACTATAGGCGGTTTCCAAAGGGCGTTCCACATCATATAGGCTTCGAATAAGGGCTGCAGCAGCTGTTGCTTTCTCCCTTTTTTGCAGAATTTGCTTCATCGCAAATGCTAGCCGTGCTTCCCTTGTTGTATTTTTAATTACGTTACTTGCTTGCGTCATGGAAACTGGAAGGTTTGATACCTGATGCCATTCAATAGGTGCTTCTGCCAAATCCATCAAAATCAAATGAAGAGGTGTAAGAGATGACTGACTAGAAACATCCTTACTGAATTGAGTGGATTGAAAATTATCTAATAATGCAAAAAACAGAGGATCATCAACGCCGCTAGTATTCATTAATTCGGCTAAAAACAAAGCATCCTCATATGCACCCTCAATAATTTGACATAAAATCTGAACTTTTAACCAGAATGCATCAAATTCTTGAGATACTTTCTTATCTGCTTGGGTGCAGACCACAGAATCATTATAAGATAGCAAATCATAAGCACCCAACCAGCGCTCCCATTCATCCCATCTCTCATCATCTTTTGGCAATTTTCGAATTAAATCAGCAAGCGCCTCTGATTGACCTGCACGCGCCAGCCATTGCATTCGCTCAATAATTAAAGAATGTGATAATTCACTATCACCAGCAACACCAATTGGCGGCGCTGACTTTCTAATGATAGAGGAATAAACCAGAGAATTTATCGTTATTGACTCACTATAAGGCTCACTCATTTTTAATAGATATTGAATGTGTTTTGGCTCAGATCCACTCCATAATAGCGTGCTAAAGGGCATCTCTCGTTGTTGCCAGTCAGCAATGCCTGTTGTAAGCAACCCTACCCCTGACAAATCCCGCAAACCAACACTCACTTTTGGTTCATCATAGCTCTCGTCTTGCCTGAATTGGGTTGAAGCAGTATCTATTTGCTGGCTAGTAGCGGCATCAACATCGTCTATCTCTGCTGCAAATATTGCTTCAATCTGCTTTTCTAATTCTGAATTATTGTCTTTTGTAGAAACATTTTTTTCATCACGCAAATCGCTACTATTGCTTGAGAGTTCGCCTCGCCCACCCTGCGTCAATATAGAGGGTGTCTGCTGCTCATTTTCATTATTAATTACTGGCAAAGATTCAGGGGTAGCAACTTCTATCTCATCTTCGGAAATGGTTGCTGTTAAATCAAATAGGGGTGATTCTGGCTGGTTGGCTGTATCAGAAACAACAGAAGGCATATCTGTTGTTAATGGCTGAGCTTTTGGGGAATAATAGGGATGTTCAGAAGTTAGATTATTTTCTTTAGTTAACGAACCACTATCAAAAATTATATCTTGTGCAAACCCTGTATGCGACAAGAAAATCGCCAAAAACCCAATCAGTAAACTCTTTGTCCTATGCACCCTATTAATTCCTAAATTTACTATCATCAATCACCTGAGACACTGATTTTGTTGGGGCTGGTATATTCCAATTCGATAGGAAAATGCCGCCAATAATCGTACTGACCATAATTAGAATTATTACCGTGAGAAATATTTTCATTTCCGCCCTCATATCCTTTAGTTTTTGGAATAATCTACCATTACGCAAAATAAATTCCAAACTGAACTAGAGTTTTAATTTAAGATGAAGGCTTTAACTAATGATTATGGCGGTAATGCGGCAATTTATTTTCTTCTAATAGTTTCTAATTTTAGATTTTATGAGCAGTTCTTATTTGCCGAGGAAAGATAACCTCGTTAGAAAGTATATTATGAAACAAAATAAAAATTATCGTCTAATACAAACAGTTGCTTTAATAGGGCTAATGGGTGCTGGAAAAACTACTCTTGGTAGACATTTTGCCAAAAATATTTCTGTTGATTTTGTGGATAGTGATGAGGAAATTGTAACCCGTGCTGGCATATCAATTCCAGAAATATTTGAGCTTAGTGGAGAAGCAAAATTCAGGGATATTGAGCAGCGTGTGATTGCAGATATTTTAACCCGCAAACCAAGTATATTATCTACCGGTGGGGGGGCTTTTATTTCTTCTCAAACGCGCGAAATTTTGCATAATAAATCCACGACAATTTGGCTACGAGCAAAACCAGAAACATTAATATCACGAATGGATAATTTACATACTCGCCCTCTTTTAGCTGCGGGGGACCCTGTGTTAACACTAACTACCTTATCTAATGAGCGCAGGTCCTTTTATGAAAAAGCAGATATTATTATTGATACAGACACCTTATCTTCAGCGCAGGCATTACATAAATTAGCAGCAGCACTTGAAGAGCGCAATGTTCTGATAGAAGAGACGCAATCTGATGAGGAATCAAAATGAACAATTTTGAAAAAATTATAGTAGGACTTGAACAGAGATCCTATCCTATTTTTATTGGTCCTGAATTATTAAAAGACGCCGATCAATTTCTAGCCGAATTTATAACAGATAAACAGGTTATCATTATTTCAGATTCAACCATTGGTCCTTTATATCAAGGTGAGTTGACAAGAACCATATCTCCCATATGTTCCAAAGTAGAAAACTTACGGGTTGCAGCAGGCGAGGCATCCAAATCAAGTACTGTCTTCAATACACTCTGTGAAGAAATACTTAATATTGGGATTGATAGAAAAACCATTCTTATTGCACTAGGCGGCGGTGTTATTGGCGATTTGGTTGGGTTTGTTGCTGCCAGCCTGTTAAGAGGGCTTGACTTTATTCAAATACCAACAAGTCTTCTTGCCCAAGTCGATAGCTCAGTAGGTGGCAAAACAGGTATAAATGCTAAAGCTGGCAAAAATTTAATTGGTGCTTTTCATCAACCTAAAATAGTGCTGGCAGACACTCATCTTTTAAAATCTCTTTCTAAACGGGAAATGCTTTCTGGATATGCAGAAATAGTGAAATATGGTTTGCTTGGAGATGCTGATTTTTTTCTATGGCTGGAAGATAACTGGTCAGATGTTTTATCGTTGCAACAGGATAAAATAATCTATGCTGTTAAAAGGTCGTGTGAAATGAAAACACAGATAGTTGCTGCAGATGAAACTGAGCAAAGTACGCGCGCGCTACTTAACCTTGGGCATACATTTGCCCATGCATTTGAAGCAGTTGCTAATTATAACGGAGACTTATTACATGGCGAGGCTGTTGGGGCTGGATTAGGGCTAGCGTTTGACTTATCAGCTGCAAAACATCTCTGCTCTTATGCAGATGCAGAACGTGTTCATGCGCACCTCAGTAAAGTAGGTTTGCCAGAAGATTATGCATCACTGCCAGCTGGGAAAGCCGCTGTTTCTATTCTCATAAAGCATATGAAAAAAGACAAAAAAGTTATTGCTGGCAACCTGACCTTTATTTTGGCACATAAAATTGGCGAGGCTTGCATAGTTCCAAATATCCATGAGGATGAAATTACTGCGTTTTTTATAAATAAGGGGGTCAACCATGTTTGAACATATTGGATTGATTTTATGGATAACAGTGCTGATTATTATGTCTGCATTTTTTTCAAGCTCAGAAACCGCGCTTACAGCGGCATCTGATGCCAGAATGCGCCAACTGGCACGGAATGGAAATAAAAACGCCAAGCTGGTCGAAAAGTTACGTAGTGACAGAGAAGAGCTTATTGGGGCCATATTAATAGGCAATAATGCTGTAAATGTACTTGCCTCTGCTGTTGCTACATCTGCTGCTATAACCTTGGTTGGCGATAATGGCGTATTTATCGCAACCCTTGTGATGACTATTCTGCTTATTTTATTTGCCGAGGTGCTGCCAAAAACATACGCCTTTAATCATGCAAATCAATATGCACTTTTGGTTGCAACGCCTGTGCGTATTGTTGTTTGGCTGTTTCGTCCTTTTTCTATCGCGATTGGCTGGCTAGTGTTGCTTGCTTTTGGAAAATCACGAGAGCAACAAGAAGACAGAGAAGAAGAATTAAGAGGAATGATTGAACTTCATTCTGAAAATGCTGATTTAGAACAGCGTGAAAAGAAGGCAATGTTATCCTCTGTGCTGGATTTATCTGAGCTAACAGTAGATGAAATTATGACACATCGTGGTTCTGTATCTATGGTAAATGCAAAAGATAAACCAGAAGATATTGTTTCATTTGTATTAAATTCTCCTCATACAAGGTTACCTGTTTATTCCGAAAAACCTGATAATATCATTGGCGTGTTGCACGTAAAGGACTTACTTAGAGCACTGCATAATTCAAACGCTGAAACAAAGGAAAATCTTGATGTAGCTAATATTGCAACGGCTACCTATTTCGTTCCAGAAACAACATTGCTCGCAAATCAGCTTCAGGCTTTTAGAACAAGAAGAGAGCATTTTGCTATCGTGGTAGACGAATATGGAGATTTTAGAGGTATCGTAACACTTGAAGATATTATTGAGGAAATCGTTGGCGATATCGATGATGAACATGACGAAGAATTAGCTGGTTGCACTGCACAAGCAGATGGCTCTTATGTGGTAGATGGTAATGTTACTATTCGGGATTTAAATAGAATCTTGGATATATCTCTGCCAGATGATGATGCATCAACTATTGCTGGTTTACTTTTATACGAAACTAGAATAATCCCACATCCAGGACAAGAATTCAAAATTCATAATATGCGTTTTCGAGTCATTCATAGGGAAAACAATCAGATTACTAGCCTTAGAATGTGGACAAAACCAAGAAATGTTGCTTTGAAAACCGACCCTGATGGTGACAATAAATAACATTAACATCTTGATAATCATGGTGAAAAATACACCCTTCTTTTTTACAGTAAATGGAGATATGTGATGGGATTGGCAATACCAGTAGACAGGCAACTTGTGCATAATCGGAAAATCCAGTGCCAAGGCTTTATTAGGGCAGATGGTAATTTCGATATAGAAGCAGAACTAATCGACAGCAAAACCTATGACTTCCCATCTGACACCCATGGGGTAGTAAAAAGTGATTCCCCCTATCACCATATGAAAATTAGGCTTACTGTTGATCTTAATTTAACAGTATTAGATGCGGCTGCTGTTACCTTAACGGGACCTTACCATATCTGTCCTAAAGGTGCTGGTAACATAACCAATCTGATTGGGTTAAAAATTGGCCCTGGATGGAAGCGCCGCGTGCAAACAGCTATTGGCGGACCTACGGGTTGCACCCATCTAACAGAATTGACAGGACCAATGGCTACAACAGCTTATCAGACAATCGGCGGTGAAATTTCACGCCAGCAGCGAGCAGCAACAGCATCTGACAATCTGCCTGATACTCATCAGAATGATAGTTTGAAAAATAGCTGCATTGCTTATGCACAGACCGAAATTTGATTATTATCTAATTCTGTTCTTGTTCAATGTTTAACATTTAAAGCTAATGCATGAACGGTACTATCAAGTAGCGGTTGCAATAATGCATGAATCATTCTGTGGGATTCAATTCTAGTTTTCCCAGCAAATGCCGCAGATACAATATCTATTTCAAAATGCGTTTCCCCGAGCGGACTAGCACCAACATGACCTGCATGATCTTTGCTTACGTCACGCACCTCTAAAAAATCAGGCGAAAAACTCTGAATTAACACGGACTCAATCTGGCTTTTTGTTGACATTTAAATTATCTCTTCTAATTCTAAAGTTATGATCCACATAATAGCTCATTTTTATTAAACTGACTATCTTGTCTATATACACAGGACGCATTAATTTAACATTATGAGTGAAGCAAAAATACCAGAATTGAAGGGGCTAAAAGAGACCCCAAAAGAGACAAAAATCTGTGATATGGAGAATTGTTCAGAGGCAGGTATTTATCCAGCGCCGCGAACCCGTCAGGAATTGCGCTCTTATTTGTGGTTTTGTCTTGAGCATGTGCGCGATTACAATAAACGCTGGAACTATTTTGACGGGCTAAATGGAGATGCGCTTGAAGCAGAAATAAGACGCGCCACGACTTGGGAGAGACCAAGTTGGAAGTTTGGTACTGGCAGCTCTGATAATCAACAGGGCGCTTCTAGTAATTTTTCAACAGAAGACGTATTTGGATTTTTTTCCAGCGAAAATGCACATAAGCAAAGCGCACAGCAGCGCACAATGCATAAAGAAGAGCGTTGGGCTTGGCAAGTGTTTGATATGGAACCTTGCGCAGAGCAAACACTCATTAAACAACACTATAAAAAACTAGCAAAATTAAACCATCCAGATAGAAATCAGGGTGATGCAGATGCAGAAGAACGCCTTAAAGAAATTAATAGTGCCTATACAATATTAAAAAAATTATACCCAGCAAGTGATTTAAAAACCGAATAATCGTTAAAAATTTATTTTTGGGGGTGGATTTTATGACTGATTATCAATAAATTCACTCCAACCTGTTAACATTCATATAGAAACTATGAATCTAAACTTCATCTTTTATTTTCTGAAAGGTTAAATCCTTTGTCTGATTTCATTAATAACAGCACTATCGCGCATTCCATAGAAGCACCAGATACTACTTTTGATGTTAAAAAAACTTTTGGCTTGGATTTGGATATGCAGGTACCTGGTTTTTCAGTTACTTCTGAATATGTTCCAACATTAGATCCTGACTACCAATTTGACCATGATACAACTCTAGCAATTTTAGCAGGCTTTGCTTTTAACAGACGGGTTATGATTCAAGGATATCATGGCACTGGTAAATCCACTCATATTGAACAGGTTGCCGCTAAATTAAATTGGCCCTGTTTGCGGATTAACCTTGATAGCCATATTAGTAGAATTGACTTAATCGGCAAAGATGCCATCGTTCTAAAAGATGGCAAACAAGTAACCGAATTTAAAGAAGGTCTGTTGCCATGGGCGCTTCGTAATCCTGTAGCATTGGTTTTTGATGAATATGATGCAGGTCGGGCTGATGTGATGTTTGTAATCCAGCGTGTTCTAGAAGTAGATGGTAAATTAACATTACTAGATACCAATAAAGTAATTCATCCAAATGCGAATTTCAGATTATTTGCTACTGCGAACACAGTTGGGCTTGGAGATACAACTGGTCTGTACCATGGCACGCAGCAAATAAACCAAGGACAAATGGATAGATGGTCTATTGTTTCAACATTAAATTATCTTCCCCATGCGGATGAAGTAAATATCATCCTTGCCAAACAAAAAAGCTATGATACCGAAGCAGGTAGAGAGCAAGTGTCACAAATGGTGCGGATGGCAGACCTTACCCGAAAAGGCTTTATGGCAGGTGATTTATCAACTGTTATGTCCCCTAGAACAGTTCTTACCTGGTCTGAAAATGCCCGTATTTTTAATGATATCACATTAGCATTTAAATTAAGTTTCCTTAATAAATGTGATGAGGTTGAGCGTCCTGTATTAGCTGAATATTACCAACGGGTGTTTGGAATTGACTTACCAGAATCATCTGGATTTGCAGCTAAAG
>ERZ887830.356-NODE-356-length-29500-cov-15.265920_pt1 | contig 29500 bp, 36 predicted proteins | sample MGYA00521101_ERZ887830 | MGnify/ENA primary metagenome ERZ887830 (study PRJEB32303, sample SAMEA104408592) | aquatic metagenome | biome: Marine water; feature: Pelagic; material: water | place: Baltic Sea | collected 2014-06-05T16:38:00 | depth 1,762 m ... | reverse complement strand
AATGTGCATAATCCAAAGGAGAGCGCACAAGTGCAATGGCTTGTATTGCAAAACCTTTGCTATCAATTGCAGCAATGAGACGCTCAAGCGCACGTGCCGGCAAGAGTGAGATACCCTCTCCACTAAGAATAATGGAAGAATCGGAATCTAAGACCTGATCCCATTGCAATTGGTATAAACGATTAGTTTGCTCTATATCCTTAATTTTCCAACGCCTATTGATATGATATTCAGAAGGGTTGTGATCATACAATGATCTCAATGGAACCGAATGGTTGTTGATTTTTAATCTCGCTGGCTTAGCCGTAGGGCAAGAGAAAATTGGATAATGTAGATGCTCTTGCGATAAGTGCTTAATGCTGGCTGCACAGGTTTGTTGAAACGACGATGATGCCGTTTTATGCAAGCCAACGTGCAAATAACATGTCTTCATCTTTCAACATTATTTAATCCAATTTAACAGGTTGGCGAGGTGTAATCAAGCCAGTGGTTGATTTCAAGACAACTGTATAAAAACGAAGATCTAGTCGCGTTACAATGCGTCCTATCTTGCAGAAGATCAACAGGAAAACCTGCTATTTACATTTAGGATTTAACAAGACAGCAACCACATCGTTCCAACTGAGTTGCGGGAATAATCGTGAAAAGCGTCTCGACGAGGGCATTTACTATCCAAAATTCAAACATCAAGAGAGAAAGGGAAACAGATAGAATCACTCAGGCAGTATAAAATTTTTACGCAAAACTAGACAAGGTGAAAAATCAAATAGAATAAAATATTTCAATAAAATTGAATATGAATAGTCGCCAAAATAAACGAATGATCTCCTGCCTAGTGGAGAAGGATTTTCATGTATGAAAAAAGATGAGCTTGAGATTTTAAGAAGGAATCATGTGGATAATGGATTCGTTATTAAGGCTTTTGGATTGGTACACAGTCCACATTCCTTTGCGTGTTCAGCGTTACAGCAAACAATTAAGAACGGCAAGTTTCATAGCTTTATTGGATTGGGAGATGCATATTTATTCCATACATCTCAGAACAATAAATACTACCTTCCAGAGCGAAGTCAGCAAATAAAACGACTCTTGGATGTTTTCAAGGACGACCTCCAACTTCATTCATTTAAACAAGCGATATCTTATGCAGATGGCCCAGTATCTTTTCTCTTGAATCAGATCAAGCCAAGCCTTCTGTCTCGCTTACAAGAAGACCTTAAAAGCAGTACGCCTTCTCTAACCAACCTGCAGGAACGCTTAATGAATGCAATGAATGAGCTGACTAAACTACAAAAAAAGAAAAATTAGCAAACAACTATTGACAGCACAGAGACTTGCAATATATAAGCAAACGGAGCGCATGAAGGTCGAGAAATATCTTTTGACTAAAAAGAAATTTGCACTTGCAGAATCTTATTACAGCAAATCATCTCAAAGGATGGAAAAAGCACTTGGCTATACTTTTGTTCATGGAAATATTCAGTTTTCCGATCCAAATTTAGATCCCACAATTATCGCCCAAGCGTTTACGGAAGTTATTTCTTCATTCATGATGACTCAACCCAAATAAATCGACCCAATATCTATAAGGAGCAAATCAAAAAATTATCCTAATTAATAAAAAGGCAAAGGCTGACTATCCATAGATGGAATTAAAAAACTGAGAGCCTTTTTATTCGGCTTGGCTGCGACCTTCTTTGTGCTTATTACTGATCATAAAACTGCAACACCAACCATTAAACTGGGCAGCGAAAAATATTTTCTCTCCGTCTAATAACGATCCACAAAAGAACATCAAATGAGATCGCTACAGGTCAGGTCGAAGCAACCCAAGAAGGCATCATTTTTGAATTTTAAGATCGCTTCAAAGGACAGACCATATCTTTTTGGGTGGTGAAGAAATCCCACTCTTTCCAAAAACTCGATCAAAAGGATAGTCCATGAAATCGAAGTCCAAAAAAGTAATGCTCAATTATCGCAATTCAATTCCAATTCACAGTGAAAAAGTTTCCATAAAAAAATTCCATAAAAAAAGAGGCTGTCGATGACAGCCTCTGAATTGATGAGAGATATTCGGATCAATAATCGAAGTCGCCACCACCCATGCCACCACCGGCAGGGGCTGCATCTTTCTTCTCAGGAAGATCGGCAACAATGCACTCAGTTGTGAGCACCATGCCAGCAATGGATGCTGCATTCTGCAAGCCTGAACGTGTCACCTTGGCAGGATCAACAATGCCAGCGGCCAGCATGTCGACGTAGTCGCCATTGGCAGCGTTGTAGCCCTCGTTGTTCGAGCGCGACTTCACATTTTCGGCCACCACAGCGCCATTCGCACCAGCATTTTCTGCGATACGCATCAGGGGAGCTGTTAGAGCGGAGGCAACGATGTTGGCACCAATTAACTCTTCACCGGAGAGGTTGCCATTAGCCCACTCTTCGAGGACAGGAGCCAGGTGAGCCAAGGTGGTGCCGCCACCGGGAACGATGCCTTCTTCCACGGCTGCCTTGGTGGCGTTGATGGCGTCTTCCAGACGAAGTTTTTTGTCCTTCATCTCGGTTTCTGTCGCTGCACCAACTTTCACGACAGCAACACCGCCAGCAAGCTTGGCCAGACGCTCCTGCAGCTTTTCTTTGTCGTAGGTGGAGTCTGTTTCGTCCATCTGCTTCTTGATCTGCTCGCAACGAGCACCTACGGCAGCTTCGTTGCCTTCGGCAACGATGGTGGTGGTGTCTTTGTTGATGGTGATGCGACGGGCCGTGCCCAACATCTCCAACTTGGCGTTCTCGAGCTTGAGACCAGCGTCTTCGGTAATCAGCTGACCATTCGTCAGCACAGCCATGTCTTCGAGCATGGCCTTACGACGGTCACCAAAACCAGGTGCTTTCACAGCAGCCACGTTCAGCACACCGCGCAAACGGTTCACCACAAGGGTGGCGAGGGCTTCTTTCTCAATATCCTCAGCAATGATCAGAAGAGGTTTTCCGGTGCGAGCAATTTGCTCGAGCACAGGAACGAGGTCTTGAACCAGACCAATTTTCTTATCGGTGAGCAGAATGTAGGGCTCGTCCAAGACGGCTTCCATCCGCTCGGTGTCGGTGGCGAAATAAGGGGAGATATAGCCCTTATCGAACCGCATACCCTCGGTGACCTCGAGCTCAGTCTCCATGGACTTGCCTTCTTCGAGGGAGATCACACCCTCCTTGCCAACTTTGTCCATAGCGTCGGCAATCATTTTGCCGACTTCTTCGTCATTACCGGCTGAAATGGTTCCGACCTGAGCAATGGCATTGCTGTCAGCAATGGGCTTGGCCATGTCCTTGATCTTGCCAACCAAGAAATCGGAAGCCTTATCGATGCCCTTCTTCAGGGTGATGGCATTGGCACCAGCCGCGACGTTGCGCAAACCAGCCTTCACCATGGCGTGAGCCAAGACTGTGGCCGTTGTAGTGCCGTCGCCAGCAGCATCATTGGTTTTCGATGCCGCTTGGCGGATCAGAGCAACACCGGTGTTCTCGATGTGGTCTTCCAGCTCGATCTCTTTGGCGATGGTGACGCCATCGTTGATGATCTGGGGTGAACCGAATTTCTTCTCAAGCACAACGTTGCGACCCTTCGGCCCCAAGGTGACCGCTACGGCTTCGGCAAGAATATCGATGCCTTTTTCGAGAGCGCGACGGGCGTTCTCGTTATAAATAATGCGCTTTGCCATGAAAAATTTGTCCTAAGAAAAGTGTTTAAAACAATTGGATCGTTCAAGACCTCAACGGGTCGGGAACAAAAATTCAGTTGACGATCGCGAGGATGTCTTTTTCAGACATCAACACGTACTCATCGCTACCGAGCTTGATGTCGGTACCGGCGTACTTGCTGTAGAGAACTTTGTCGCCGACACCAACTTCTGGAGCCTGACGGCTGCCGTCTTCGTTGGGCTTGCCAGGTCCGACTTGAACCACTTCACCAACTTGAGGCTTTTCCTTGGCGGTGTCAGGCAGAAGGATGCCACCAGCGGTTTTTTCTTCTGATTCAGAAACCTTGACGAAAACGCGATCGCCGAGGGGTTTGACGGTAGAGACGCTGAGGGAAACAGCAGCCATGGGTTGTTGCAAAAGCAGGGACAAAGCACTGAGGACCTCGCAAAATCACGAGTTGGCACTCAGAGCCGTTGACTGCCAACGTATGCAATCCACCCCCCTGTGCACCACAAGACGACTGTGCGGGTGACCGAACAGAACGGGGATTTGTCCTAAGGCGAAACAATCGGCGTAGCGGTGGTAAGGTTGCGCCGCTCTGAATGGGTCCGAGCGCGCTGCGCCTGCTCCCGCATTTCTCCTTACTTATGGTTGCTTCTGCTCCTGCATCCGCTGGCACCAAGGGCGTGATCCGCCAGGTGATTGGCCCGGTTCTGGACGTGGAATTCCCCGCCGGGAAACTGCCCAAGATCTACAACGCACTTCGTGTCGAAGCGAAGAACACGAGTGGCCAAGACGTGGCCCTCACCGCCGAAGTGCAACAGCTCCTTGGTGATCACCGCGTTCGCGCTGTGGCCATGAGCGGCACTGACGGCTTGGTACGCGGCATGGAAGCCGTCGATACCGGCGCTCCGATCTCAGTCCCCGTCGGCGAAGCCACTCTGGGTCGCATCTTCAACGTCCTCGGTGAACCCGTTGACGAGCAAGGTCCTGTAAAAACTGAGGCCCGCGCTCCAATTCACCGTGATGCTCCCAAGCTCACTGAGCTGCAAACCAAGCCGAAAGTGTTTGAAACCGGCATCAAGGTGATCGACCTGCTGGCTCCTTACCGTGAAGGCGGAAAAGTTGGCTTGTTCGGTGGTGCTGGTGTGGGCAAAACCGTTCTGATCCAAGAATTGATCAACAACATCGCCAAAGAACATGGCGGTGTGTCTGTGTTTGGTGGCGTTGGCGAACGCACCCGTGAAGGGAACGATCTCTACGAGGAATTCAAGGAATCCGGCGTGATCAACGCTGATGACCTTTCCAAGTCGAAGGTGGCGCTCTGCTACGGCCAGATGAACGAGCCCCCCGGTGCTCGCATGCGCGTCGGTCTCTCAGCCCTGACCATGGCTGAGCATTTCCGCGATGTGAATAAGCAAGACGTGTTGCTCTTCGTCGACAACATTTTCCGCTTCGTTCAGGCTGGCTCTGAGGTATCAGCTCTCTTGGGCCGGATGCCATCAGCTGTGGGATATCAGCCAACCCTCGGCACCGACGTGGGAACGCTTCAGGAACGCGTTGCGTCCACCGTGGAAGGCTCGATCACCTCGATCCAGGCCGTCTACGTCCCTGCTGACGATCTGACCGATCCAGCACCAGCCACCACCTTTGCTCACCTCGACGCCACAACGGTTCTGAACCGTGCTTTGGCATCCAAGGGCATCTACCCCGCTGTGGATCCTTTGGACTCCTCCAGCACCATGCTTCAGCCCGCAGTGGTTGGTGACGAGCACTACAGAACGGCTCGCGCCGTGCAGTCCACCCTGCAGCGCTACAAAGAGCTCCAGGACATCATTGCCATTCTTGGTCTTGATGAACTCTCCGAAGACGACCGTCAAACCGTTGACCGGGCTCGCAAAGTGGAGAAATTCCTGTCCCAGCCTTTCTTCGTGGCTCAAATCTTCACCGGAATGCCTGGTAAATACGTGAAATTGGAAGAAACCATCACTGGCTTCAACCAAATTCTCTCCGGCGAACTCGACGATCTTCCTGAGCAGGCTTTCTACCTCGTGGGAAGCATCGAAGAAGTGAAGGCCAAGGCCCAGAAAATGGCGGCTGAATCCAAGTAATTCACGATCGGGGATGTGACTCACATCCCCACTGACTTGTCCGTTCTCCTTTCTTCCCTACGAACCAAGGTTCATGTCCCTCACCCTCCGCGTGCTGGCACCAGACCAGAACGTGTTTGATGGCAGCGCCGATGAGGTGATTCTGCCCAGCACTACAGGTCAGCTCGGCATTTTGACCGGCCATATTTCAATGCTCACAGCCATTGATGTTGGGGTCTTGCGTGTCCGTGCGAACGGCTCCTGGAATTCCATCGCACTGATGGGTGGCTTTGCTGAGGTGGATTCCGACGAAGTCACAGTCTTGGTGAATAAGGCTGAGCTGGGTAGCTCCATCGACCGCAATGCTGCAGAGGCTGACTTTCAAAAGGCAACGACCACAGTCGCTGGCATGGAAGGTCAACCTGCATCAGCCGAAAAGATGAAGGCTCAACAGCATCTCAATGAGGCCCGCGCCAGGATGCAAGCCAGCAAGGCTGCTTCTGCCGACTGATCGAGACAGACTGCTTTTCTTGAAACCATCCAAACTGATGGTTTTAATTCGCCGGGAGCTAGCTTCCCGGCTTTTTAATGCTTGTTTTGTGGCATAAGCAAAGGCATGCAGCAGCGAGCCATTAAAAAACGACCTGCTAATGCAGGCCGTTGATTCAGCGCACAAAACGATCGATGAAAATCAGGCGGTGCCGCAGAACGTGACTTCAGGGAATTTCAGCTTGGCTTCATCAAGGCTCTTACCTTTGCCTTCCTCTTGCCAGTAGTTGATCACCTCTGTGGCCTGGTTGAGAACTTCAACGCGCTCGTTATCGGTGATCCAGCTCTTGCCCTCAAGCTCAGTTTTTAGGGTTTCCCAAGCGTCCTCACGGGGCCAGAAGAAGTAAGAGGTGAGCGGGCTGGGGCCGCCACCGACGATTTGATCCACGGCAAGGGCAACGTTGTCTGGAAGCCAGAGGATCTTCAACAGGAAGCGACCTTCATCAGCCTTTGGCGTGTAGCCAGAAGGAACGCCGTCGGCGTCGATCGTGGCGGATGCCAGTGCTGCTGCAGCACCGCTCAAAACAGGGCGTCCCTCGGCTTTTGCTGGGGTTGCCGCCGCTGGGTCTGTCGGTGCCGCAGACGTCTCGGCGGTCTTTTCGGTGGATGTCTTTTCGGTGGATTCAGCTGCCTGGGTTTGGGGGGCGTCTTCAACCGCAGCGGCGGCCGGAGTCGCGACCTCCTGGTCGGTGGTGGCAGCGCCTTCGGTAGCCGTCATGGGGTCAGCGCTCAAGACAGAATGTCAAAGAACTAGCCTACCAGCCGCTTTATTCAGCTTGAACCCTGGGATCAGCATCCATTCTTCTGTTCGATATCGATGGGGTCATCCGAGATGTGGCCGGAAGCTATCGAAAGGCGCTCCAAGACACCGTGGAGCATTACAGCGGCTGGCGGCCATCAGCCGAGGAGATCGACGCGTTAAAGGGGGAAGGGCTGTGGAACAACGACTGGGATGCCAGCCTCGAATTCCTGCGGCGCCGTGGGGAACAACCACCAGAACGCATTGATCTGATTTCGGTTTTTAGTGATTTTTACTTTGGTGGTGATCCCGACGGTGACCCCAGCCAATGGAAGGGCTTGATCGGAAATGAGCCCTTGCTCGTCGACTCAGATTTTTTCGCCAGTCTCAGCAGCCAAGGTTGGCGCTGGGGCTTTGTTAGTGGAGCGGAGCCGCCCTCGGCGCGCTACGTGCTCCAAGAGCGCCTCGGCTTGATCGACCCACCGTTGATCGCGATGGGCGATGCACCAGACAAACCGGATCCAACCGGCTTGATCCGCTTGGCCAAGCAACTCGCTGCCGGTGATGCCCCCCAACGCATCATCTACATCGGCGACACAGTCGCTGACGTGACCACGGTGATCAATGCCCGAACGGTCCGACCCGACCTCCCTTGGCAAAGCCTGGCGGTTAGTCCTCCCCATGTGGAGAACGTGAGGGCTTATCAGCAAACGCTGCGGGCAGCAGGCGCCGATCGGGTGCTCGAAAGCACCCTGGATCTCCTCAACCTCCTCTAACGCTCCATCGCCGCGACACTCTTCTGGGCGATATGGGTCAACACCTCATGGCCCTGCTCGGTGACGGCAACATCATCTTCAATGCGAATGCCAATCCCTTTCCAACGGTCGTCAATCTCAGGCTGCCCCTTTGGAACAGACAAACGGTCGCTGATGTACAACCCAGGCTCCACAGTGAGCACGAAGCCCGTTGCTAATTCAGCGGGCCGTTCACCCAAGCGGTAGGCCCCCACATCGTGCACATCCAACCCCAACCAATGTCCGGTGCGATGCATGTAGAGATGGCGGTAATCACCGCGTTCAATCAGTCCATCGGGGTTTCCAACGAGAAGGCCCAAATCAACGAGGCCTTCAACCAATGTGCGTAACGCTGTGTTGTGAACGTCTTCCGCTGTTCCGCCGGGTCGCACCATCGCAATTGCTGCTTCCTGGGCCGCTAAAACCAGGCTGTAGAGCTCCCGCTGCTCTGCACTGAAGCGTCCATTAATAGGGAACGTGCGAGTGATGTCACCGTTGTAGTAATCCTCGACGGAACATCCGGCGTCGATCAGCAGCAGGTCTCCGTCCTGCAGGGGGGCCGTATTGGCGGTGTAGTGGAGAACGCAGGCGTTATCTCCGCCAGCAACGATGGATCCATAGGCCGGGCCCCGAGCTCCACTGGCCCGGAAATGGGCCTCAATCGCCGCCTGCACTTCCGACTCCCGCATCCCAGGGCGAGTCATCTCCCGTGCGATTTCATGGGCTTCCGCGGAGATTCGACAGGCATCACGCAAACGCGCCAGCTCATGCGGGTCCTTGCGAAGGCGCAAACGATGCAAGATCGGCGTCGGCGCCACCAAACCAAACGCTGCTTCTCCAGTGCGTGAGTAGGTGTCCAACTGACGCCCCCAGGCGGAAAGCACCATTGGCTCTACCGCCGGGTGACGACCAATCCGGAACGCAATGGCTTCAGCTCCGTTGAGATAGCCAGGCAATTTCTCCTGGAGTTGCTCAAGGGGGTAGGCGACATCGGCTCCGTAGCGCTCTACGGCCCCCTCCGTTCCCCAACGGAATCCTGTCCAAACCTCCGCCGCTGGATCCTTCGATTGAACAAAAAGCACAAAGCGCTCGCCCTCGGGTCGGTGGGGCAACAACAGAGCGACCGCATCGGGCTCATCGAAGCCCGTGAGATAGAAAAAATCACTGTCTTGGCGAAACGGCCACTCGCAGTCAGCGTGGTGTGTCGTCAAAGCTGCAGCAGGAATGACAGCAGCAGCAGCCCCCAACTGCTCAATGAAACGCTCGCGTCTGAGCGCATAGATACCGAGATCAAATGCGGTCAAATCTGCGGGAGCAACAGTTGATCAGGATGGCAGTTCACAAGCCTTTCTGAGTAGTACCGATACGATGGCCTGAGTGTTGGTCAGCGATGAGCTCCGATCTTCTTTTGCTGATCGTGCTTGTGTTGGTTGTGCTGCTTGGTTCTGCCCTGTGCTCGGGGGTGGAAGCTGCTCTGCTGACGGTGAATCCGATCCGAGTCCAGGAACTCGCCGCCCGCGATCGTCCTGTGGCTGGGGCAAGGCGGCTGGCGAAGTTGCGCAAACACCTCGGCAGAACGCTGTCGGCACTGGTCATTACCAACAACGGCTTCAATATTTTTGGCAGCTTGATGCTGGGTGGTTATGCCGCCTGGGTCTTTGAGCAACGCGGTGTGAACAGTGCGGCGCTGCCGCTGTTTTCGGTTGGGCTCACAATTCTCGTCATTCTGCTTGGGGAGATTCTTCCCAAGGCGTTGGGCAGCCGTCTGGCCCTACCGGTCGCCCTCTCTAGTGCGCCTTTTCTGCATTGGCTAGGGATTCTGCTGCGCCCACTTGTCGTGCTCCTGGAGCGAATCTTGCCTGCCCTCACCGCGGAGGCCGAAATCAGCACCAACGAAGACGAAATCCGTCTCCTGGCTCGACTTGGTTCTCAGAAAGGAGAAATCGAAGCAGATGAGGCCGCGATGATCGGCAAGGTGTTTCAACTCAACGACCTCACGGCCAGGGATTTGATGACGCCACGGGTTGCTGCTCCAACCCTTAAAGCCAGCTTGAGCATTGAGTCGCAACGGACTCGGCTAATGGAGAACAACTCCCCATGGTGGGTGGTCTTAGGCGACCAAGTGGACAAGGTGTTGGGCGTTGCAAGCCGAGAACGTCTTCTCACAGCGTTGCTTGAAAACCGAGGCCTGCTCACTCCTGTCGACCTCTGCGAGCAGGTGGATTATGTGCCCGAAATGATTCGAGCCGATCGACTCCTGACCGGCTTCAGAAAAGACAGCAGCGGCGTGCGGGTCGTGGTCGATGAATTCGGCGGCTTTGTTGGCGTGATTGGTGCTGAATCTGTCCTGGCGGTTTTGGCGGGATGGTGGAGAAAACCCACCTAACAGTCGTATTCGACCTCAGAAAGACGTTGACGACGCTGAACGTCGTTGTCTTTCATTTGTGATTCGTCGTAGTTGAGGCCATTGATAGGACAAGCCACAGCACGAAAGGGCTTGTGGTTGCCTTCTTTGACAAGGGTCCCAATACTTTTAGAACCGAGAAAGTCGAGAATCACTGATTGGGAAAAAGGGTTTAGGCGTGAACCAAAGCTTTGCCTTTGACTTCCAAGTCTGCATTCACCCACATCACACCTTTCGATGTGATCAGAGACAACATCACTCGGTCGTCGCGAAGAAGTCGGTAAGTGGACAACTCCTGTCCAATCAACTCTTTGGCGTGAGTTGTTGCGCAATGAAGATCAGAATGGTTGGAATCATGCTCCCAACCGTTCGACGTGAGTTTTTCTAGTCGGACGGTCATGGTTGTTTTTTACGTGTCCGTACAAACCAGGATTGGCACAAAAAACAACGGCCGCAAGAAAAAAATGGAAACGAATACCGAAATATCGGAATCGCTTCGGGATCACATCTCTACAAAACCAGAAAATTCAGCCCAAACCGGGACGTCCGTCATGAACCCCAACAACCGTTATTCCTATGCGAGCACTGGACTCCAAGAGAGATCGCAGATCAAAACCGCGTGAATCTTTGACAGGAGTGATAACCATTGGCGCCAGCTCAGCATCGAAACAATCTTTCAGCGGGGTGACTGGTGATCTGCCGGCTCATCGACAATCACATCAACATCAACGACCGCGGCGTCAGCACTGACCTCCTGTGGTGCAGCGGTTGCATCAGCAAAGATCTTTTTGATTTGTCGGATCGTGAAAACAATAATGATCGAAAAAAGAAGAATGCGAATCACGAATTCTCCCCTGGCTGACTGGCCTGTTTGAACATCAGCGTAGCGTTACAAAGACTCCAAACAACAAGCTCACTAGGCGGAATTTGTCGGACAAGGTCCAGCGGAGACGTTTGAAACATCCATCCAGCCAATCAGTCCACCAAATCAATCCACCGTCAATTGCCACCAATGATTGCCACCAATGGTTGCCGTCATGCCGTATGCCAAGACCCATGATTGAGCAGCGCTCCATTGGGCTCTTGCGTGGCCTTTAACCTGATGGGATGGATCAGGATCGATTCCAGATCACAGCAAGCCAGGCCATGCCGGCGCGTACCGGCGGCATGACAGCAGGCAGCGTCGACCCGAAGACAGCAGGCTCAGTTCCACCTCCCACAGTTGTTCGCTGCCGCGAACTCCTGAATCAATGGCGACGACGCTTGAGCTTGTCCCAGCGGGAACTGGGACTTTTGGGGGGAGAGCTTGTCCAGCTCGACCGACAATTGCAACGGCTCCAACAGCACAGCTTGCGAATCGCGGTGTTTGGCAGGGTTGGCGTTGGCAAGTCGAGTCTGATCAATGCCCTGATTGGTGAAGCCCTACTCGCCACTGATGTGGCCCATGGCAGTACGCGGCGCCAGCGGGGTGTGGTTTGGCCCATCTCCATCGACGACCTCAACCGGGTTGAGCTGGTCGACACACCCGGGATCGATGAAATCAATGCCGCGGGCAGAGCGCGATTGGCATCCCGGGTGGCGATGGGTGCTGATTTGGTTCTGTTGGTGGTCGACAGCGACCTCACCCGTACGGATCGCGACGCACTGCAAACACTGCTGAGCAGCGGCAAGCCGCTGCACGTTGTGCTCAACCGCAGTGACCGATGGCCAGAACAGGAGCTCTCGGCACTCTTAAACAGCATTCGTTCCCGCCTTCCCCGAGACCTGCCACTCACCGCAATCGCCGCAGCTCCGAGGCAGGCCAAGCTCCAGCCCGATGGCAGCGTTCGCAGTGAACGCATCCCAGCCCAGGTTGAGGCCCTTGAACAACGGTTGCGAAGCCAGCTCAACATTGAAGGCGTGATGCTCCTGGCGCTTCAGGCCTTGCGACAGGCCGACAGGTTCCAGCGCAGCTGCCAACAGCTGCGGCTGCAGCAACACCGACGCAGCGCCCAGGGCCTGATCGGTCGGTACGCCGCGGCCAAAGCGACGGGGGTAGCCATCAACCCTGTACTGGCCTTTGACCTGGCCGGGGGCATGGCCTGCGACACCGCCTTGGTCGTGCAACTCAGTCGCCTGTATGGCCTTCCCCTCACTCCAAAAGCAGCACGGCAACTGCTCACCCAACTGTCAGGCAACAACGCTCTGCTGGGGGGCGTTCAACTCGGGCTAAGCGCACTCAAGCAAATGCTGTTGTTGTTGATTCCGATCAGTGGTGGTACCAGCCTGGCTACTGCGGCACCTGTGGCGTTCGCCCAGGCTGTACTGGCGGTGCACGCAAGCCGTCGCACAGGGCAATTGGTGGCCAAACACCTGCTCCACCCAACGGGTGGCCAACCCGGAGCGCTGCTCGAACGATTGGCGCGACGCGATCCCGTGGTGCGTCACTGGCTCCACCGCTGGCCATTGCGAACAGAAAAGGACCTGCGTCCCCTGCTTCCTTGACATGGTGCAACAGCGGATTGCCCTGTTGGGAACCAGTGCCGACCCTCCGACCCGAGGCCACCAGGCCCTATTGGAGCAGCTGCTGCATCGCTACGACCGAGTGGCGACGTGGGCAAGCGACAACCCAATGAAGCAACACGGTGCGCCGCTGGCCGTGCGGGCCATGCTGCTGAAGGCGTTGGTGGGGCAACTCAACAGCCCGGACCTGGACCTAGCCCAAGACCTCAGCAGCCCATTCACCATGGTGACGTTGAACCACGCCCATCAACGCTGGCCTCAACACAACCTGGTGTTTGTCGTGGGTAGCGATCTTGCAGCTCAAATCCCGCACTGGAAAAAGGCTGATCGGTGGCTGGGCCATTGCCAGATCGCAATTGCCCCACGCCAGGGTTGGCCTCTCACCCCTACGGCCATAGACGATTTGACCCGATGCGGAGCTTCTGTGGACGTATTGGATGTGGAGATTCCGGCTAGCGCCAGCTCTGATCAGCGTCGTGCCCCACAGCAACAGCAGGTCCCCAGTGCCGTGTGGCCCCTGCTGCTCGAGCACAATCTTTATGGACTGCACCCCAACCATTGCTGATGCGCCTTGCCCTCGCCCAAATCAATCCATTGGTGGGTGATCTGCAGGGCAATGCAGAGCGCATTCTTGCGGCAGCCAGCAAAGCCCAAAACCAAGGTGCCGATGTGTTGCTGACGCCTGAGCTTTCGCTTTGGGGTTATCCACCGCGAGACCTGCTGCTCCAACCAGCCCGCATCGCTGCTCAAGCAGAGCTGCTCCAGTGGATGAGCCAGCAGTTGGACAGCGATCTCATGCTGCTGGTGGGTGTTGCCCTACCCGCTGCCGACAACCGCGCCCCCGCGCTCACCAACAGCATCGCCCTCGTCGACCGGCGGGGATGGCGCGCCGTTGCCCACAAACAACTGCTGCCCAGTTACGACGTTTTTGATGAGCGGCGCTACTTCCGTCCAGGGACGGGTCCAAACCTGTTGCGACTCCGCAACGGCCAACGACTGGGGATCACCATCTGCGAAGACCTCTGGGTGGATGACACCCTGCAGCGGGAACGGCTGAAAGGCCCCGACCCAATCGAACAATTGATCCCAGAGAGGCCGGATGTGGTGATCAACCTCGCTGCCTCACCCTTCGATGCTGACAAGCCGTTGCTGCGACAAAAGCTGGCCGCTATGGCAGCCCGCCGCTTGAACTGTCCCGTGGTGTATCTCAATCAAGTCGGAGGCAACGACGAATTGGTGTTTGATGGCAGCAGTTTTGTGGTGTCGGCCTCAGGAGACCCCCTACTGGAACTCCCATGCTGCAGCGATCAAGTCAGCCTTTGGGACAGCGAGGCTGACACCGCTAGACCACATCACAGCGAAAGAGACCCGCTGGATCGACTGTTCCGGGCCCTCGTGCTGGGCGTTCGCGACTACGCCCGCAAGTGCGGTTTTGAAAAAGCACTGTTGGGCCTGAGTGGTGGGATCGATTCTGGGCTTGTTGCGGTGATCGCCACCGCGGCCCTCGGCGCCGATCAAGTGTCGACACTGCTGATGCCTTCGCCCTGGAGTTCAGCGGGATCGATCGACGATGCCGTTGCGCTGGCGGAAGGGCTGGGGCTCAAGACCACCACCCTGCCGATCGGCTCGTTGATGGATGGCTTCGACACAACCCTGAACCCTGCCCTTGGTGCGGACCCAAGCGGGGTGACCGCTGAAAACCTGCAATCCCGCATTCGCGGCACCTTGCTGATGGCGGTGGCGAATCAGCAGGGCCAATTGCTATTGACCACCGGCAATAAATCTGAATTGGCCGTGGGGTACTGCACCCTGTATGGAGATATGAATGGCGGTTTAGCCGTGATCGGCGACCTCTACAAAACCAGCGTGTTCGCACTGTGTGACTGGCTCGACAGCCCAGCCTCCCAGCACTGCCGTGCGGACTATCACCTGCCCGAACAGGGAGAGTTGGTGGGCGAAGCCATCCGCCAAAAACCCCCGAGCGCTGAACTTCGACCGGATCAAAAAGACAGCGACTCGCTGCCGGACTACAGCGTTCTGGATGCTCTGCTGAAGGATCTGATCCAAGAACGACGCCACGGGGAAGACTTAATCGCCGCTGGCCATGAGCCTGCATTGGTGGAGCGCGTGCAACAGCTGCTGAAACGGGCAGAGTTCAAACGCCGGCAGGCAGCGCCTCTTCTCAAAGTGAGTCCTCAGGCGTTTGGCAGTGGCTGGCGGCTACCGATTGCCTGCGGCTAAACCCGAGCCGCCCATCATTAGCACGATATATATACCAAATTGGGTAGATTTCGTATCAATATCGTTCTAGGCTGCGTAAGTGTTTAGGGCCTTGATGTAGAGCCAATCGCCATCGCTGCATCCACCACGCCGTTGAAAGAACGACAGTTCCCGCAAAAGCCCCTCTCGATGGCGGGCTTCAAAACCCACCGTTCCCTCCAGATCACCCACCCCTCCATCTGTGCAGGAAAGGATGCTGAGCCCCATCCAGCGCGTGGCTCGACAACTGCGGCGCAGCTGTTGACGTCGCTCCGCCTCAGGCACATCCGCTTCCAGATGCGTCGCCAGCAGATACTCCAACTCACCCTTCGCAAAAGCTGCATACCGCGACCGCATCAGCTGTTCTGCAGTGCTGGCCCGTTGCTCTCCACGATGCAGTGGAGCGCAGCAGCTTTGATAAGCGCCTCCACCACAGGGGCAGGGGCCTTGATCCGTCGACATTGCAAACCCCTTGCCCTTTGGCATTACTGGATCTCCTGCAACGGTGGCAACGGCCTCCCGAGCGCAGCTGGGCTGATCCCCTCTCGCAGCGCCACAAGCAACCCAGCGGCCTCGGCATAACTGCTGGCCTGAAACACCCCGGACGTCAGTCCTAAAACCTCGGACGTCACGGACAACAGCGAGGGATTCGCCACGCTGATCACAGGAATTCCACGCTCCACACACGCCAACACCGCCTCTCCTCCGAGGGCACCTGCAGGCACCACTGCGGCTCCGATCTGGGATGCATGAACATCGCCAGGGAGGGCCGCGCTTGTATCGATCAAGCCTGGCGCACGGCTCAAACCCACCAACACGCAAGCGAGAAATGTGTAGCCAAGCTCCTCCGCCGCCGCTCGAGGGTCGAGCTGGGGATCCAACGGCAGGGGCGCCAGGGCCGGGGCATGGGCACAGGGAATCTGCAGCTGACGCACCAACAGATGACTGATCACGGCCTCAGCCCCCGCCAACGCATCGACACCGCTGCCTTGGCGATACGACGTGAGCGCATCACTGCCGGGATCCTCTGGGAAGCGCGCCACCACAGCAATCGCTGTTGCTCCTGCATCACGCAATCGCTCACCCGCACGCAACAGCGCATCGGGCCGTTCCAAACTCCCCCAACTGGCACCACTGGGTCCGCTATGGAGCGACACCCCTAGGGGCTGATCCGAACGCAGTACGGGTCCAATATCCAAACCCAGGGTGGCGCGACAAGCCTCTGCTACCTGGATTTGACGCTGAGACAGTTCGGGCTCGATACCGGCATCCAAGAGCAGTCCAATGCGCTGGCGGCGCACGGGCCTCAGGCACCAAGTGCCGGCAGCAAAACGATCCAGGCCATACCCCTCCACGTAGTGGATGCGGGGATCACTCCAATACAACGCCGCCCCATTCATCACGTTGGGATGGGTAATCAGGCAATCACTGGCAGCCGCCAGTAGACGGGCACTGGGCAAAGCATCACCGGCATACCCCCCGACGGCACAACCAATGCCAGTGGGCACAACCATCAAGGTGGGCAGTGGTGCTGCACTCATCCGATGCGAACCCCCTCCACCTGGAGGCAACGGACACCGTCTACCGATGTTGTCAGGCCGGTAATGGCCCAGCGCAACAACTCAACGTCGGGATCACTGGCCAGTTCAGCGCGGACCCATGCGCGCAGCTCAATGAGGGAAACATGCTCGGGCCAGATCAGCTGACGCTGCAGGCGAAGCAGCTTCACTTTTGAAACTGACCAAACTGAGCTTCGTATAAAGCATCTTCTTGACCCGTTTTGAGAGTGAGGTCAGCACGGGGATAGGAGACACACAACAGGGCATAGCCCTGCTCCTGAAGGTCGGATCGAAGACCCATGGCATCGGGCTGATCCACACTGCCCGCTGTAATCACGGCCGCGCATGTGGTGCAGACACCAGTACAGCAAGAACTAGGAAGGCTGATGTTCGAGGCTTCCGCCGCGTTCAACACCGTTTGATCCGCTCGACAGGGGAATTGGTGGACTTCACCCTCAATTTCAGCGGACACGGAATAAATGGCCACCACCGCTGATGTGTCAGACATCCCGTCAAAAGTTAGCGCTACAGGTGATTCTCTCAGGCAGAGGGTGGGGTTTGCTGGGCCCACACGTTGGGGTGCGGAGCCAAGTATTCCGGTGGATCGTCGCAATCTGGAGCCGTGAGCACGAAATCAAAACTGATCGAGCAGCGCAACGCCTCCGGATCGGTGTTGGGCAAAACGCTGTGGTCCAAACGGGACGGAAACAGCACCAACAAACCAGATTGCGGAGCGAGATCCCAGTGATCGGCGTTGAGCGGATGTCCTTCAGCGATGGGGCCTCCATGGCCAACAGCAAGTCCGGGGACAAGTTCGTTGATTCGATGGGGCGCCTGAAGGCGCAGACACCCCTGCTCACCTGTGCCACTTCCGGTGAGATAGAGCACCGCACTGAGATGGGCATTGGGATGGTGATGACGACCGACCACCTGATCCCAATCGCTCAGCACGGGCCAACATCGCTGAAGGTGCAGAGCCACTTGAGAACGCTCAAAGCCCACCGCCTCGAGATAAGTCCATGCCTGATCCGCCACCTGCTGCGAGAGGCCCACAAAATCTGGGTGCTGATGCAACTGCCAGGCGCCATGGAGATCGCCAGTCCAGGCACATCCTTCTGTGGGATTTCCGGTCGCATCCCCCCGCAAGCCAAACAGCACCTGAAGCTGTCCTGCCACAGCCAAAGGATCCAAGGCCAGCTGCACCGTTGCGATGGCAGTGGGAAAAAGCTGATGAAGCTGCATTGTCATCACACCATTAAAAAAGCCGGCCCCCGAAGGAGCCGGCCATCAACACAATCCATTGGAACGATTAACCGCCGGCGGCAGCGGAACCGCCCACCACTTCCAGGATTTCCTGGGTAATCGCGGCCTGACGCGCCTTGTTGTAGTCAAGGGTCAACGTCTTCGCCAATTCCTTGGCGTTATCGCTGGCGTTGTTCATGGCCGTCATGCGACTCGCCAATTCCGACGCAGCTGATTCCTGCAAACAGCGCAGAAGCTGATTTTGCAAGTACAACGGCAATAAAGCATTGAGCAGCTGGTCAGGGCTTTGCTCAAAAACGATGTCCGAAGGGATTTTTGGAGCGGAGTTAGCAGAGCTGCCACCAGGCTCGACCGTCAAACGACCCTGATTGGTGGTGAGATTGAAGATCTCATCCTCGGGATCAGCGATGTCTTGAGGATCGAGGGGAAGCAGCGTCTGCAGAACAGGCTTACAGCTCACCAAATTGATGAACTTGGTGAACACCATCTCCACCCGATCAGTCCCGGCTGCCATGAATTCAGCCAACATGTCGGTTGCGATCGTGTTGGCCTCATCCGCGGTGGGAACCTGTTCCAAACCAGTAATTTTGGCCTGGATTGGGTAATCCCGATTGGTGAAGTAACTGATCGCTTTGCTGCCGATCACCACCAACTTCACGTTGAAGCCCTTGCCCTTCAGCTCAGCAAACCGTTGTTCGGTGCGCTTGATGATGTTGGCGTTGTAACCACCGCAAAGGCCACGGTCGCCAGTGATGGCCACAAGCGTGATCGTTTCAACGGTGCGCTGTTCCATGAGTGGAGCATCAGCCTCCTCAAAGCGCATCCTGGATTGAAGATTTTCGAGGATGCGAGAGAGGCGATCAGCGAAGGGCCGGCTCTTAAGAACCTGCTCCTGGGCACGACGAACCTTGGCCGCTGCCACGAGGCGCATGGCCTCAGTGATCTTGCGGGTGTTCTTGACAGATTTGATCCGATCTCGGATGTCTTTGAGATTTGCCATGTCGGCTGCTCCGTCAGTTGGCCGAAGCGACCATGGTGGACACGACTTCGCTGATGGCGTCCTTCAAAACGCTCTCAGCTTCAGGGCTCAGCACCTTCTTCTCCTGAATTTCACTAATGAACTCAGGCTTGTTGGATTTGAGGTATTCACGCAGTTCGCGGGAGAAATTGACCACTTGATCCACGGGGACTGCATCGATCAGACCCTTCACACCTGCGTAAACGATGGCGACCTGCTCAGCCAAGATCAGCGGGCTGAATTGAGGCTGCTTGAGCAGCTCACGCAAGCGCTTACCGCGGGAGAGTTGCTGTTGTGTCGCAGCATCCAAATCGGAGGCGAACTGGGAGAAGGCAGCCAGTTCATCGAACTGCGCCAACTCCAGCTTCAAGGTGCCAGCAATCTTTTTGATCGCCTTGGTTTGAGCAGCACCACCGACTCGGCTCACGGAGATACCCACATTGATTGCAGGGCGGAGGCCGGAGTTGAAGAGATCGGAGCTCAGGAAGATCTGACCATCCGTGATCGAAATCACGTTGGTTGGGATGTAAGCGGAAACGTCACCAGCCTGGGTTTCGATGATGGGAAGAGCGGTCATCGAACCTTTGCCCATCGCATCGGACAGCTTCGCTGCACGCTCAAGCAAACGGCTGTGGCAATAGAACACATCACCGGGATAAGCCTCACGACCGGGCGGACGACGCAGCAGCAAGGACATCTGGCGATAGGCAGCAGCTTGCTTGGAGAGATCGTCGTAGATCACCAAGGTGGCTTTGCCTTTGTACATGAAGTACTCAGCGATCGAAGCACCGGTGTAAGGAGCTAAGTACTGAAGGGCTGCGGGCTCTGAGGCGCTAGCAGCCACAATCACGGTGTAGCCAAGGGCGCCGCGCTCGCGGAGCACTTCAACGACGTTGGCAACAGAAGCCGCCTTTTGGCCAATGGCCACATACACGCAGATCATGTCCTGATCTGCTTGGTTCAGGATCGTGTCGATCGCGATGGCCGTCTTACCGGTTTGGCGATCTCCAATGATCAGCTCACGCTGGCCACGACCAACGGGAATCATCGCGTCGATGGCGGTGATACCGGTCTGCATCGGTTCATGAACCGATTTCCGTTGAATGATGCCAGGGGCCATCGATTCGATCAGCCGTGTCTCCGAGGCAGCAATGTCGCCTTTGCCATCGATCGGACGTCCGAGGGAGTTGATCACGCGCCCCAACATGGCGTCGCCCACGGGGACGGAAGCAATTTTACCGGTGGCTTTCACCGTGCTTCCTTCCTGAATACCCAGGCCTTCACCCATCAACACCGCGCCGACGTTGTCGTCTTCGAGGTTCAGAGCGATTCCTTCGGTGCCGTCCTCGAATTCGAGGAGCTCACCCGCCATGGCCTGTTGGAGGCCATAAACACGGGCGATTCCATCACCCACCTGCAGAACGGAACCGACATTGCTGACGGAGACTGACTTGTCGTAATCCTCAATCTGCTGTTTGAGGATGGCGCTGATCTCGTCGGGACGGATGGAAACCATGGCGTGTGATCCCAGCGGGGATGTAGGGAATAAAGGGCGGTAAAAGGAGAGGTGGGTTCAGCTCGCCTTGGCGAGTGCCAGACCGAGACGTCGAACCTGACCAGCCAGACTGGCATCGATCACTTGAGAGCCAAGACTCACAACAAAACCGCCAATCAAGGCGGGGTCGACGCTGAGGTCGATATCAACCTTGGAGGTGCCGGCCATGGCCTGCACTTTCTGCGAAAGGGCAGCCTGCTGAGCTTCGGAGAGTGGCTTCGCAGAACGAACATGGGCCAAAGTGATGCCCTGCTGATCGCGATACAGCTCAAGGAAACGGTTCATCACCGCCTCAAAGGCCTGTAAGCGCTGACGATCAGCCAGAACCTTCAGAAGATTCATCAACGAGGGGGTCACCTCCTTTGCCAAGAGGCTTTCAAGAGCCTTTTTCTTGGCGGAGGGCTCGAGAACAGGCGACACCATGGCGTCACGAAATTCAGCCGAGCTGTCCCAAACATCCAAGAGCTGCTTGCACTGCTCGGACACAATTTGAGATTCACCGCGAGCCTCAGTCACCTGAAGTAAGGCTTCGGCGTAAGGCGTCGCAAGAGAGTTAAGGAGAGGCATCAGGCGTTCTCCAGATTGCGAATGGTGGAATCGATCAACTGGGACTGCGCTGCATCATCGAGACGGCCCGGCAGGTCGGTCAGCACCTTGTCGATCGCGGCCAGGGCAGCTTCACGACGCAGGGCATCTTTAATGCGGGACGCTTCGGCATCAGCATCGGCGGAAGCACCTTGCTTGATGGCGGCCATCACGGAAATGGTGCGTTTCTCGCCTTCCACTCGGATCGCAGCAGCACGCTTTTGGCCATCAACTCGAATTTGCTCCGCTTTTTGCTGAGCGGCTGCAAGCTCGGATTGAGCCTTCGTGAGCTCTTCAGTTGCCGTTTTTAAACGTGCCTCAGCATCCTGAAGGTCCTGAAGAATGGCTGAGCGACGACGCTCAAGAATGCCACCAAGGAAACCTCGAAGGAACCAAAACAGCACACCGATAACGATGGCCAGGTTGACCAGATTGGTCTCGAGGAGATTGAAATTGAGGTTCATCAGGCAGCCAGCAATCGGTCGATGATCGTGGTGCTGAGCTGATCCACCTTGCCCTTGAGTTGAGCTCGTGCAGATTCACGCTCGGCTTCAATACCGCGGCGACTCTCTTCCTTGGTGCGGTTGGCTTCAGCTTCGGCCTGAGCGAGCGCTTCGCGATAGAGGCCATCGACCTCCTTTTCCGCATCGACGATCACCGACTGAACGGCCTGTCGAGCACCCTTCAGCTGTTCAGCCAAATCAGCTTCCAGACGTTCAACCTGGGCGAGCTTTTGCTTGGCATCAGCACGGCTGGTGGAAATAAAGCCCTCTCGATCTTCCACGACCTTGCCGACCGGACGGAAGAAGAGAGCATTGAGAAGGAAGGTGAGGAGAACCACCTGAACCGCCATAAGCGGAAGGGTGGCATCGAGGTCAAAAAGACCTCCCTCCGGAACACCTGCTTCAGCGAGCAGAAGCCAGGTCATGGAAGGGTGCGCTGGGAAGGAATCGAAACGTAAATGTCAGTCAAGGGGACGTCATGTCCCCCGGTCTGATCAGGCGAAGGGGTTGGCGAACAGGAGCACCAGAGCAACCACCAAGCCATAAATGGTTAGCGATTCCATGAATGCCAAGGACAGCAGCAACGTGCCACGGATCTTGCCTTCGGCTTCGGGCTGGCGGGCGATGCCCTCAACAGCGCCGCCAGATGCGGTGCCCTGACCGATACCAGGGCCGATTGCGGCGAGGCCGACGGCCAGGCCAGCAGCCACAACAGAAGCGGCGGAGGTGATGGAATCCATGTTTGGTGGGATAAGGGGAAGCGCTAGAGGAGCGCTGAACTGAAATGGGTTGGGGATCGGTTCCCCCCGCGCAGGGACACTCTTGTGAAGAGAGGGCCCGGTTGCAGTACGGACCTACGCGCGGAGTTTTTAGCAGATCGCCGGGTAAAAGCGAAAGGGGTTGGTGCCGCTAATGGGCCTCGTGGAGACCTTCACCGATGTAGAAGGCAGCCAAGGTCGCGAAAATCAGAGCCTGAATGGCACTGGTAAACAGACCGAGAAGCATCACTGGCAGGGGCACGATCAAGGGGACCAAATAAACCAGCACTCCCACTGCCAATTCGTCGGCAAGGATGTTTCCAAACAAACGGAAGGAGAGGGAGAGGGGCTTCGTGAATTCCTCGATGATCTTGAACGGGAGCATGATTGGAGTCGGCTCCACATACAGCTCGAAGAATCGCAATCCCTTACGGCTCAGACCCGCGTAGAAGTAGGCCAACGTCACCAACAGGGCCATCGCCACTGTGGTGTTGATGTCTGCGGTTGGAGCACCAAGCTCACCCTCAGGCAGCTCGATGATTTTCCAAGGAATTAGCGCTCCGCCCCAGTTGCTCACGAAGATGAACAGGAACAGGGTGCCAATAAACGGAAGCCAGTCGCGGTAGTACTTCTCGCCGATTTGATCCCGAGCCAGGTCTCGGATGAAGTCCCAAAGGAACTCCATAAGGTTCTGCAGACCTATCGGGTCACGCTTCATGCCACGCGTGCCGACAAGCACGAAGGCCAGAAGAATGCCGATCAAGATCCAGGAGCTCAGAAACACCTGGCCGTGCAGATACAGATCACCGATCTGCCAGTACAGGTGGTGGCCCACTTCCAGTTTGGCAAACGGGAGTGAGAGGGGCATCAAAGCCATGGGTGCAGAAAAAAGTGCTCAGCCTCAGCTGTCGAAGACGTGCTGAAGAATCAGGGCGGGCTTGTATAGAAGGAATCCCAGGAAGGCAGGCAGCAGATCAAGCTGGGGCAACTTGGCCGCTCCAACCACAAGCAGGATTGGAACGAGGAGTTGAAAACGCCCCAGTCCACGGGACTGGTCACTGAGCCTGGCCACACTGCGGGCGAGCAAACGCACGTACAAAAGTCCGGCGCATGCACCCACAAGAACACTGCTAGCCACTGAAAGATTCATGGTGAAAGCCACGATCGGAACCGTGACAAGCGACACCAGAACGGTGGCTATCAGCAGACGGCGCTGAAGACGGTAAAAATCCTCCAGACGACACCTGAAATGGCGCGCGGAATCTATCACGCGTCTTTCGCCTTTACTCCTTCAGCAAAAGAATCTGACGATCGACAAGGTCTCTCAATATGTCGGCGGAGCCCATCGATCCCAGGGCTGCATCGGGCTGAGCATCGACGCAGCGGAGCAACTCTTTCGCCGCATCGCTGAGCTGGATTGGTTCCATATTGCGGCCAAGGATGGGGTCGGGCTCCCCCCACAAACAAGGCTGCCGCAGCCCTCTCGCCGCCGCTAATTCAGCATCGGTTCGAACACTGGTGACCACGGGGGCCTCAGACAGGAAAAACTCGAAATGGCTGATGTCTGGATCGAGTTGCTCGATCAACGTCCACTGCTGAAGGGTGGGCAAAGCTTGGGCCCTCTCCAAAAGCTCACCCTGCAGCAGACGGGCTGGATCCCACACTTCTGGATTCGAGAAACCAGCGAACTGCAGGCCAGCAGTTTCGATGAATGCGAACAATCGCTCGAGGTTGTAACTGGTCTCCTGTGGGTGCAGATACATATCCGCAAAATTGGCGTCGGGAGCGCAGTCCACAGCCCAGCGTTGCTCATGGTGACGACGCAACCGATTCGATTCAGGCAAGGTTTCGAACAACTCCCGACCGAGACGCAGGCCATCCCCACCGGTACCGGCCTGAAGCAATGTCAGTGCTTTTTGGGTGCGATGGATTTCCCAGCGCCCTGCATCGGCATAGAGAAATAAATGAAGCAGTCCCTGGGGAGCCAGAAGCTTGGCAAGAGCAGCAAGCCCGGCTTCCGGCTCCCGAAGATGGTGAAGCACGCCAACGGAATTGATGTAGTCGAAGGGGGTTTCATCGCCCAGATCCAAAAGACTGCGCTGCTCCTGCCGTAACGAGCGAACGGCCTGACGCGCGCCGGATCGTTTCAAACGTTCCTGTGCCACCGCCAAGGCTCCATCGCTGATATCCACACCGACAACATCGGCACCAGGATTGAGATGACATAAGTAGTCCGTGCTGACGCCAGTGCCACAACCCGCGTCAAGGATGCGCGGCTGCTCCTGTCCCGTTGGAATCACGCCATGCACGGAGGCCAGCACGCTGCGATGGCACCAACGCCAGTTGTATCCAGGCGGCGGGCCATCCTGCAGTGGATCTCCAGGGAATGGAAAGCGGTCATAAAACGCACTCACTACCGGGGTGGCGGCATCACTAGGGCGGGCCTTTGCCATTCAGCTCTTCATCGATGCTGCCGAGCATTTCATGGCGAAGCCTGTCGCCATCGCAAGCACCGCAGGGCCTGCAAACATTTGTTCATAGGGAGGCAAATCGACAAGGGATGAGCCGTAACGTGGCTCGATCTGGTTTGCTTCCGTCGATGACAGTGACCGCCAGCAGCGGCAGCCCGCGCGTGTCTCCCCAGCTGTTCGACACCCTTCCAGTTGCCAGTGTTCGTCAGGCCGAACAGCAGGACCGCTTCCCTGACTCCGTCGAGCTCGCCACGCTCGTTACCTTTTTCCGAAGTGGCCAAGACCGCATTGAAGCGGCCCGGATCATGGCGGCCAATGCCGAATCGATTGTGGCTCGCGCAGCCAATCGCATCTTTGTTGGGGGCACACCGCTGTCCTTCTTGGAGTCGCCTCTCACCACCGGTGAAGCCATCCGAGCCACCAGTGGCACCGATGCCACCCCGCTTGCCTCAGATCAAGCCGCCTTCCAAGACTCAATCCGCACCTTTACGGGCGATAGCGACAGCACGAAAAGTGGGAATTTCTTCAGCCGCTTACTCGATGTCGGCGGCGGAGATGCTGATGTGCGGGTTGTCTTGCCCACCGGCTTCAACGCCATCAGCGTTGCCAAGTACGGTCCCGCGTTCATGCGCAAATCCGTGCGGGACATGGGTTGGTTCCTCCGCTATGTGGGTTATGCCCTTGTGGCTGGAGATCCCAGCATCCTTGCGGTGAACACCCGGGGCCTGCGCGACATCCTGCAGGCGAACTGCTCGTTGGCTGCCACCAACGTTGCACTTCAAGAGATGCGTGCTGCATCAGCGCTTCTCTTAAAGGACAGACCAGAAGCGCGGCAATTGGCGATCGACTGCTTCAACGTGTTGTTGAAGGAACTGGCAGTGGCCACCCCCAGCACCCGGCAACGCCAGGGCAGCAAAGTGCAGCAGGGCTTACAGCTGCCTGCCATCTATGCACTGGCCTCCGGAAGAAGCCAGCGTTTCGAGATGCGTCCTGGCTTATCAGGGGCAGAGAAGGCGGAGATTATCCGTGCTGCCTACCGCCAGGTGTTTGAACGGGACATCGCTAAGGGGTATTCACAAAACCCTTGCTCTGTGGAAGCCAGCCAGGTTGCCCAGGGACAAATCTCGATGCGCGAGTTCGTACGTGCCCTTGGCCGCAGCAAGGAATATCGGCAACAATTTCACGATCGGTTTGTCAACAGCCGTGTGGTGGAGCTGGCCTATCGCCATTTCCTGGGTCGTGGGGTTAGCTCGATCGAAGAATTCAGAAAATCCTTTGCGATTGTGAGTGCCCAGGGCCTCAACGGCCTGGTGGATGTCTTGGTGAATTCCGCCGAGTACGCCCAAAATTTTGGCGAAGAAACCGTTCCTTACCTGCGGAATCTGGGCGAAGAAGCTCAAGAAAGCGCTGGTTGGGGCTCGAACCGCAAATTGTTCAACTTCAGTGCACCGTTTGAAGGGGCCCCGCAGTACATCACCCTGTACGCGTCATACCGCCAACCCTTCGCCGATCAGCACGTTTATGGAGGCAGCAACGATCCCGTTGGTAATCAGTACGGCGCCATTTTCCCAAGTGGAACTGCGTCCGTCAGCACGCGGCCCGCGCCCTACGGCTACGACAGCCGTCGCCTACTGGTGAGTAACGGCATGGCCTCTCCCGGCCAGATGAATAGCACTCAGTTCCGCAATAGCCGGCCTCGCAAGGTTGGCCCCCGGGTGATGCGACTCCAGCAAATTGCCACCGGTGGTTCCGTCAACCCAAACCGTGGTGGGCAGCCCAGTGTGCGCAACACCGAGTCCAGCACCCAAGCTGTGATCAACGCCGTTTATGTGCAAGTTCTCGGAAATGCTGGTTATGCCGGCGAACGGCTGACCTCGGCAGAAGCACGCCTCGAAAACGGCGACATTTGCCTGCGCGAGTTTGTACGCAGCATCGCCCGCTCTGATGCGTTCCGACGCCGTTACTGGAGCGGCTTGTACATCATCAAAGCGATTGAGGTGATGCATCGACGGCTGCTCGGACGTCCAACCTTTGGACGCTGGGAGATTGATGCCTTGTTTGATACGGCCGCACGCCATGGCTTCTATGGCGTGGTCGATGCTCTCGTCAACGGTGAGGAGTACAACGATTGCTTCGGGGAAGACACCGTTCCATACGAACGGTTCATTACACCAAAAGACTTGAATGTAAGAAGGACAGCCACCCTCAATCAGGAGGTCAAGCAATACGGCTACGACAGCTCGTCGTTTGTGCTGGGACGTCGCCCCGATGCCAGCACAACACAGGTGTTCCGAGGAAGCGGTGACGTCACACGTCGCAATTTGGCTAGCGCAGCAAAAAGTTCCAGAACGGATTGGGCCAGCTTGGCCCGTAACTTCAGCCAAGGGGAAGACCTGCAATCCAGCCTTCGCTTGATTCGCCTCGGTCAGCCGCTTGGACGTGGCAAATCAACGCGGGGTCCTGGACTCTCACCGGCGAGATCCACATCCACACCACCACCGCTCACCCCGATGACTCGGGCCCTGTCGATTGGAATCACTGGTGCGGATGGCTACCGGCTGCGCTCAAGCTTGCCAACAACCCTGCGATTGAATCGGCCTTGCTCCGAAAGTGATTTGCAATCGATCATTAATGCCACTTACAAGCAAATTCTCAACCGCGTTCCACTGCAAGATGAGCGCCTGACTGCGGCCGAATCACGACTCCGCAATGAAGACACATCGCTGAACCAATTTGTCGAAGAAATCGCCATGGGTGAAGCCTTCCAGACAAGGCTGTTCAACATGGCCCCTTTAAGAGCGGCCTCAGCGGCAACAATGGCTCTGCTTGGTCGAGCCGCTGCACCATCGGAAGTGAGCCGTTTTTTAACCATCCGTGCTCAAGAGGGTCAGCCCGCGGCCATTCAGGAGTTGCTCGACATGCGACCTGAGACGGACACAGTTCCACGTATGGATGGCATGAATACGCGTGCTGGCGTTAGCCAAGCGACCCAGCAGCGGACGGCTGCCCTTTATCGCGGTAACGCCGCCATCAATCCCCCGTCTGGGGACGCGATCTAAGGCGAAGCACGGCGAAACAAGGAATCATTAACCAAGCGTCATATCTGCACGAAAGTTGTGAATAAAACGTTCCGATGAGACCTTTCATCGGGACTTTTTATTGTTGGAAATTTAAAAGAATGAAATACAGGTGAACCATTGCGCCCCAATGGATCTCACAAACGGAACGCGGCCATGAAGAACTGTTACCCAAGCCCAAAGCACGGGCCAGCTCAGAGCAGAATGCCTCAGCCGACACGTTGAGCTCGAGGCCCACACCGATCCGTGTTGATCGTTGTGAACATCTTCGCTGCAAAACGCTTCGACACCATGTCTCAGCCTTTACTCTGAGACTTGATCCCTCGGGATCTTCCCCTTATTCACCGGATATCGGTCTCCTACGGGCGGCCGCTTGCTTCGAGGCAGAACTGCATGAGCATCGTCTCCAACTCGATCATCAACGCGGACGCCGAAGCCCGCTATCTAAGCCCTGGCGAACTCGACCAGATCAAGGCTTTCGTAACTGGCGGTCAGCGCCGCTTACGGGTAGCTCAGGTTCTGTGCGAAAGCCGTGAGCGCATTGTTAAGCAGGCCGGCGGCCAGCTTTTCCAGAAGCGTCCTGATGTCATTTCTCCCGGCGGAAACGCCTACGGCGAAGAGATGACGGCCACATGCCTGCGCGACATGGATTACTACCTGCGCCTGGTGACCTACGGCATCGTTGCTGGCGATGTCACACCGATCGAAGAGATCGGTGTGATTGGCGCCAAGGAGCTTTACCGCTCTTTGGGCACGCCACTGGAAGCGATGGCAGAGGCCGTGCGTGAAATGAAGAATGTCGCCATGGGTCTTCTGACCGGCTCTGACGCCGATGAAGCAGGGACCTACTTCGACTACTTGGTGGGCGCCCTCGCCTGAACACGCCGCTGATTTTCCTTCACGCCTTCCCACGCATCCATGCAAGACGCCATCACCAACGTCATCAATAAGTCCGACGTCCAAGGCTTGTACTTGGACACGACATCGATGACCAATCTCGAGTCCTATTTCGCCAGCGGTGAGCTGCGGGTTCGGGCTGCTGCCACCATCAGCGCCAACGCTTCCGCGATCATTCGCGACGCTGTCGCCAACGCGCTGCTGTACTCAGACATCACCCGTCCGGGTGGAAACATGTACACCACCCGTCGCTATGCAGCTTGCATTCGCGATTTGGACTACTACCTGCGCTATTCCACCTACGCCATGTTGGCTGGTGACACCTCCATCCTTGATGAGCGTGTTTTGAATGGCCTGAAAGAGACTTACAACTCTCTTGGCGTTCCCATTGGTGCCACTGTTCAAGCCATTCAGGCCATGAAACAGGTCACCGCAGGCCTGGTCGGCCCCGATGCCGGTAAGGAAATGGGTGTCTACTTCGACTACATCTGTTCCGGCCTCGGCAACTGAAACCCATGCGGTTGTTCAAAGTCACCGCTTGCATCCCCAGCCCTGAAAAGGTTCGGGCGCAGCGAGAACTACAAAACACCTTCTTTACCAAGTGGGTCCCCTACGACAGCTGGTTCGCTGAACAACAGCGCATCCAAAAGCAAGGGGGACGCATCATCAAGGTGGAACTCTGCACCGGAGGCCGACAAGTCAACGTCGGCAATTAATCACTCACGTTCCGTGATGCAAAAGCCCGGCCAAGAAGGCTGGGCTTTTTGTTTGGCCAAAACTCAGC
>ERZ887830.352-NODE-352-length-29630-cov-17.943500_pt1 | contig 29630 bp, 28 predicted proteins | sample MGYA00521101_ERZ887830 | MGnify/ENA primary metagenome ERZ887830 (study PRJEB32303, sample SAMEA104408592) | aquatic metagenome | biome: Marine water; feature: Pelagic; material: water | place: Baltic Sea | collected 2014-06-05T16:38:00 | depth 1,762 m ... | reverse complement strand
TTTTGTATTTCGCCTACCCGGCGCAGATTTCTGGCGATGCCGTTTGGACGGCGGTGGATGGGTATTCCGGGGCGACGCCACTGGGTGTGGTTGCGCAAGAGGGCATGGCCGGTCTGACGCAGGCCTACACCTGGTGGGATGCTTTTATTGGCACCATTCCCGGCTCAATAGGGGAGACCTCAACGCTCATGATTATGATCGGTGGTGCGTTTCTGTTGGTGCAAGGCATCGCTTCTTGGCGTGTGGTAGCGGGCTGTTTTGCGGGCCTCATTGGCTTCAGTTTGTTGTTAAATGGGGTGGGCTCCGACTCTAATCCCGCTTTTGCGATGCCTTGGCATTGGCATATGGTGGTAGGGGGATTCGCATTTGGCGCCTTCTTTATGGCGACCGATCCTGTTTCCTCAGCGATGACCAACTCGGGTCGATGGGCCTATGGAATTCTGATTGGTGTGATGTGTGTGCTGATTAGGGTGGTGAATCCGGCTTTTCCCGAGGGGATGATGCTGGCAATTCTGTTTGCCAATCTTTTCGCCCCACTATTTGACCACTTTGTCGTGAGTGCCAACATGAAAAGGAGGGCTGCCCGTGTCAGCTAATGGAGAAGGGCTCGGACGTGTTTTGACGGTGGCGCTTGGGTTATGCCTGGTCTGTTCTATCGTAGTGTCCACGGCAGCGGTGCTCCTCAAACCCGCCCAACAGGCGAATAAAACACTCGATCTCAAGCGAAACATCCTGATGGCGGCTGGACTGTTAGATCCCTCGCGATCGGTGGAAGAGCAGTTTGAACAGGTAGAAACGCGGATCGTCAATTTAGACGCAGGACAATTTGTCGAGGGCGTCGATCCCGCAAGTTTTGACCAGCGAGAGGCGGCTAAAGATCCTGCTCAGTCCCGGGCAATCCCTAACGATGAAGATGCGGCTAAGTTGGTGCGGCGCGAGGATCAGGCGCTGGTTTATTTAGTGCGCACCAATGGCGGTGAGCTGGATAAGATTATTTTGCCGATCCGAGGCTATGGCCTGTGGAGCACGCTTTACGGATTTATGGCGCTGGAGTCAGATGGTAATACCATTGCGGGCCTTGGATTTTATGAGCACGGTGAAACCCCTGGATTGGGCGGAGAAGTGGACAACCCTCGGTGGAAGTCGATCTGGCCCGGTAAGTTGGTGTATCAGGGTAACGAGGTGGCGATTGAGGTGCTGAAGGGCTCCGTTCGCGCGGGGTCAGCTCAAGCCCAGTGGCAGGTGGATGGCTTGTCTGGGGCGACGTTGACGACCAAAGGGGTCGACAACTTAGTGAAATATTGGCTTGGCGAAGAGGGGTTCAAGCCGCTGCTTGATAACCTTCGACAAGGAGAGGTGTCATGACGATTCGCGATACATTGGCGGACCCTATTTTCAAAAACAATCCCATCGCACTGCAGATTTTGGGTATCTGTTCTGCGCTAGCGGTGACCACCTCACTGAAGGTGACTGTGGTGATGTGTATTGCACTGACGCTCGTGACTGCGTTTTCGAGCTTTTTCATCTCAAGTATTCGCCGCTACATCCCCTCCAGCATTCGCATTATCGTGCAGATGACCATCATTGCGTCGTTGGTGATTGTGGTGGATCAGGTACTGAAAGCCGTGGCCTACGACATCTCTAAACAGCTGTCAGTTTTTGTTGGTCTGATTATTACAAACTGCATTGTCATGGGCAGAGCTGAAGCGTTTGCAATGAAGAATCCCCCCGTGCCCAGTTTTATTGATGGCGTCGGAAATGGACTGGGCTATTCTTTCGTATTACTGGCCGTCGCGACCGTGCGTGAGTTGTTTGGTACGGGCAAATTATTTGGTTTCGAAATACTCCCATTAGTCACCGAGGGAGGCTGGTACCAAGCAAATGGATTATTGCTGTTGCCGCCGAGCGCGTTCTTCCTGATCGGCCTGTTGATTTGGGCCATTAGAGCGGTGAATACAGAGCAGGTAGAGGTGTCTGAATTCAAAATTGCACACCACACACCAGCTGAGGAGCGCGCCTGATGGAGCACTATTTAAGCCTATTTGTGCGGGCAGTTTTTATTGAAAATATGGCCTTGTCGTTCTTCTTAGGCATGTGCACTTTCCTTGCCGTCTCCAAGAAAATACAGACTGCAGCAGGATTGGGCGTTGCGGTCATTGTGGTGTTGGCGATTACCGTTCCGGTCAATAATTTGATTTATCAGAATTTGCTCGCCGACGGGGCCTTGAGCTGGGCGGGGATGCCAGATGTTGACCTGAGTTTTCTCGGCTTGTTGAGCTATATCGCCGTGATTGCAGCACTGGTGCAGATTCTAGAAATGTTTCTCGATAAGTATGTCCCTGCTCTTTACGCCACGCTCGGTGTGTTTTTGCCGCTCATAACGGTGAACTGTGCGATTTTAGGTGCATCATTATTGATGGTAGAGCGAAGCTTCAACCTCGCCGAGAGTGCGGTGTTCGGTGCCGGGGCTGGCGTGGGCTGGGCCTTGGCGATCGTTGCGCTCGCGGGCATTCGCGAAAAATTGAAGTACAGTGACGTGCCTGAGGGCCTGCAAGGTCTGGGCATCACCTTTATTACCGTAGGTCTGATGTCACTGGGTTTTATGTCCTTTGGTGGCATCGATATTTAAATAGGGTAAATCGAACGGGAGAGTTCACGTAATGGATATAACCATCATTTATGGCACTGGCATGTTTACCGCGATTATCCTCGCGTTGGTGTTAGTGATCCTGTCCGCACGGAGCCGACTGGTTGCCAGTGGCAACATCAGTATCGAAATTAACGGCGAGCGAACCATCGAAGTGCCTGCCGGCGGAAAATTACTGCAAACATTGGCCGATGCTGACTTATTTTTAGCGAGTGCCTGTGGCGGCGGCGGCACCTGCGCACAATGTAAATGTGTTGTTGAGACGGGCGGCGGTGCCATGCTCCCGACCGAGGAGTCTCATTTTACGCGACGCGAAGCGACTGAAGGGTGGCGCTTGTCCTGCCAGACCCCCGTCAAGCAGGATCTTAAAATTCAGGTTCCCGAGGAGGTCTTCGGCGTTAAGCAGTGGCAGTGCACGGTGGAATCAAACGAAAATGTCGCCACCTTCATCAAAGAGCTGGTTTTGCGGCTGCCCGAAGGAGAAAGCGTCGACTTTCGCGCCGGTGGCTATGTGCAATTGGAGTGTCCGCCCCACGAAGTAAAATATAGCGATTTTGATGTCGAGGAAGAGTACCGAGGCGATTGGGAGCGATTTGGATTTTTTAATATCGAATCGGCCTGCAAGGACACCACGATTCGCGCTTATTCGATGGCAAACTACCCGGAAGAAAAAGGCATTGTGAAGTTTAATATTCGTATTGCCACACCCCCGCCGGGTAGCGAGGGAATTGCCCCAGGCATTATGTCGAGCTGGGCGTTTAATCTGAAGCCAGGCGACACGGTGAATGTGTACGGACCTTTCGGCGAGTTTTTTGCGAAAGAAACCAGCAGCGAAATGGTGTACATCGGCGGTGGCGCCGGTATGGCGCCGATGCGCTCGCACCTTTTTGACCAGTTGAAGCGGCTGGGAACCGACCGCAAAATCAGTTTTTGGTATGGCGCCCGCTCATTGAGAGAAATGTTCTATGTCGAAGACTATGACGGATTGGACGCGGCCAATGAGAATTTTAATTGGCACGTTGCGCTGTCAGACCCTCAGCCAGAAGATAATTGGGAGGGCCTAACGGGCTTTATTCACAATGTGCTCTATGAGGAATATCTCAAAGATCATCCAGCGCCAGAGGATTGCGAGTATTACATGTGTGGCCCGCCGATGATGAATTCAGCCGTCATCAATATGCTGCTGGATCTGGGGGTCGAGCGTGAGAACATTTTCCTCGACGACTTCGGCGGATGATATCGAATACTCAGCGCGTTTTAAGGCCAGCACTTGTGCTGGCTTTTTGCTGTTTAGCGGGGTGTGGTTTTGCTGATCGCCCCGTCACAATGGGCGGCGCTATCTTCGGCACTAGCTGGTCACTGACCTATTCAGGTGTCGGCGATACCGTGGATCCTGCGGCGGTTCGTGCCGAGATGGAGTCGGTCTTCGAGTTGGTTAACAACAGCATGAACCACTACCAGTCGACCAGCCTCATCAGCCGCTTCAACACGCTTCCCGCCGATGCGCCGGTTGAGGTCGATTGGGATTTTGCTTACGTACTGTCGACTGCTTTGACGTTAACTGAGGCGACTGGCGGTGCTTATGATGTGACGGTGAGTGCGCTGTCCGAGTTGTGGGGGTTTGGGCCAGAGGGGCCCACGCGTTTTCCCACGTCGCTAGCCATCGCGGACGCGATGCGTTCGGTGGGTGTCGGGCAGTTATCTTGGCAGCCTGAAATCCGTCAGCTCACTAAAAAGGTGTCGGGGCTGTCGCTGGATTTCTCGTCCTTAGCCAAAGGTTATGCCGTCGACTTAGGTGCCGACGCATTGGATGATGTCGGTGTTCGGCATTATATGCTGGAGGTCGGGGGAGAGGTGCGCGTGCGGGGATTGAGCCCGCGCGGCGATACCTGGCGGATTGCGGTGGAAAGCCCGCTCGCAGGGGTGCGGGGCGGCGTGCAGGCAGCATTGGCGGTGACCGACGTGGGGATTGCGACGTCGGGTGATTACCGCAACTTCTTTGAGCATGAAGGGCGGCGTTATTCTCACTTAATTAATCCACTGACCGGCTATCCCATTCAGCACGATCTTGTCTCCGTGACAGTGGTGCATGGCTCTGCGATGATGGCGGATGCGTGGGCGACTGCATTGACGGTGATGGGATCTAGCCAGGCGCTGTCAGTCGCCGAGCAGCGCGATTTGGCTGTGTATTTGTTGAAGCGCTCGGGGGATGAGTTAGAAGCCGTCACGAGTGCGGCCATGACGCAATGGATAGAAGCGGCTCCTCCAAAGTGAGCCGATACTCAAGGAATAGAACATGACATTTTTGCTCGCGTTATTGGTATTCGTTTTGATCATTACCATCATGTCTGTGGGCGTGATATTCGGTCGTGAACCGATCAAAGGCTCCTGTGGTGGGCTCGGTGCGGTGGGAATTGATCAAGAGTGCGAAATTTGTGGTGGCGATCCACAGCGCTGTGACAGTGAGATGACGCCGGCGACGGTTCAAACGTTTTATCCTGACGATCAGAGTCGTTCGTCAAGTCGGTGATGCGAGTATTGGACTGAGGTCATCGAGTCTCATGGCTATTGAGATGCCGCTCCCCCTAGAGATTATTGTTCGATTCAGCCTCGGCAGTGGACAGCGCCGATTCACTCGTTTTGTGGCGATGGCCTCACTCATTGGCATGATGCTGGGAGTAGCAGCACTGATTATGGTGCTCTCGGTGATGAATGGCTTTTCCGGTGAGCTGCATCAGCGTTTACTGTCCGTCACTCCCGATTTAGTCCTTGAGCCCTCAGCCCCGACCGCTGACGGACTGAGCGAACTGGCTCGGCGGGCAGAGGGACAGCCCGGCGTGGTGGCTGCCACCCCATTCCGGCGGGCGACGACATTGCTGCAAGCAGGGGGTCGCACGCGAGGTGCCACGCTCATCGGCGCGCCCACAGACGGCCTCACAGGCGTGGTCAATCTTGGCGTGCATTTGGTGTCGGGGGAACTCGACGCCCTCGTCAACCAATCTTTCTCCGTTATTCTGGGCACTGATCTTGCGCGGCTATTACGGGTGTCACCGGGCGATGAAGTCGAGGTGTTCTTGCCGCGGCTCACGGTGAGTCCGCTCGGTATCTACCCAAAGACGCGACTGCTGACTGTGGTGGGGTTATTTTCAGTCGGAGCGGGGCCAGACGCGAGAGACGCTTATGTGTCCTATGAGACGGCGCGCAGACTGCTGGGAAGGTCAGGCCGGCAGGGCGTGCAGATAAAGCTAACCGATCGCCAGCTTGCCTTGACGGACCAAGCCGCCTTCAGGGGGCTCAATAGCGCGCCGATGGCCTTGAGTGATTGGACGACTTCACAGGGTTCACTATTCGCGGCGATTAAGATGGAGAAAATCACCGTGGGGATATTACTGGCTTCGGTGATTTTGGTTGCCGCGTTCAATTTGATTTCGACGCTGACGATGTCGGTGACCGAGAAGCGAGGTGATATCGCGATTTTACAGGTCTTAGGATTATCGACCCGCCATTTATTACTGCTCTTTCTGGGACATGGGTTGCTGCTTGCCCTGGTGGGCATTGCGCTAGGAGCGGCGCTGGGCATTGGCTTAGCCATTTTCGTTCCCGATCTGTCGCGATGGTTTGAGCAGACTATGGGGGTCGTTCTGTTTGATCCCGCGGTGTATTACATTGGCGGATTGCCCTCTATCCTACTGTGGCGCGATGTGGTGGCTGTTGTGGTCACCGCCCTCACGTTGAGCGTGGTAGCGAGTGTCTACCCGGCGTGGCGCGCATCGCGCATTCCCGCTGCAGAGGTGCTGAACTATGTCTGATCCCGTACTGCAAGCTGAGCAGCTCACGAAGCGGTATTCCGATGGGTTGCGCGATATTGAAGTACTGGCCGATTTGGACCTCAACATGAACGCCGGAGAGTGGGTGGCGGTGGTGGGTGCTTCTGGGGCCGGTAAGTCCACGTTACTCAATTTATTAGGCGGCTTAGATAACCCCACATCTGGTGATGTTAGGGTGGCCGGCCGGAGTTTATCAGCCATGACGGACCGAGAGCGTAGCTATTGGCGCAATCAGCGCTTAGGGTTTGTTTTTCAGATGCATCATCTATTGCCCGAGTTCTCAGCGATCGAAAGTGTTGCCATGCCAGCGCGTATCGGCGGTATCAGCAAGCGTGATGCGCATCGGCGTGCTGGCGATTTACTAGCACAGTTGGGTCTTGCCGACCGTCTATCGCATCGCCCCGGTGCACTATCGGGAGGGGAGCGTCAGCGGGTAGCGATTGCGCGAGCATTGGTTAATGAGCCGGCTTGCGTCTTGATGGATGAGCCCACGGGTAATCTTGACCCCGATACAGCGGCCCAAGTGTTGTCGGCGATGGCAACCCTAAGAGCGAGTGCTACGGCATTCATTGTTGTCACCCACGATCCGATGATTGCGAATCAAATGGACCGACAACTGATGTTAAAAGCTGGACGGCTGGAGCAGTCATAGTGCCATGGCGACTGCGTTTTGATATCGCTCTCCGGCAAACACTCGATCCGGGGCACGGTCTGTCCGCCTTCTTATCCCGCATTGCGATCGTTGGTATGGCATTGGCAATCGCGATTCTATTGACCGTTCAGTCAGTCATGAACGGATTCGACTTGGAAATGCGGGAGCGCATACTGTCTTTGGTACCTCATGTCGAAGTGACCAGCGCTGATGCATCGACGTCGTGGCGTGTGCTGGAGGATCAGCTGTCGCGTGATCCCGGTATCGCCAGGGTGCGCTTTTTTGCCTCGGCCGATGCCTTATTGCTACGCGGTCAATCTGTCACGGCGGCGCGCTTGAGTACGGTAGGCGAGGAATCGATTGCCCATTATGCGCGCCTAGTAAAGCCGGCGTTGTCCGGGTGGGATACTGACGGGTTGATTCTGGGCGCCGCGCTGGCGTCGCGGCTTGAATTGGCGGTGGGCGATTGGGTGACGTTCATTTTACCGGCAGAGAAGACCGTGGGATTTGAGCCGATTCGCGTTCGCTTATCGGCGGTTCTCGATTCTAAAACAGAGTTAGATGAGGTGCTCGCATTGGTTCATCACGATACGATTGAGCCTTTCGCGGCATCAAATAGGGTGACGACAGGGTTGGCGCTGCAGTTAGTGGATGTTTTTGCCGCCAGTCAGATGCGCTGGCAAGTGGCTCAGCAGGTCCCGTCGGAATTTCACGTGACAGACTGGAGACGGACTCACGGTAATCTCTACTCCGCCATTCAGCTGTCACGTGACTTGATTGGGCTTATTTTACTGGTTGTTATTTTTGTCGCCGCTTTTAACGTGGTGTCGGCGCTAATGCTAGTGGTCACAGACCGTCGCAAGGTGATCGCGATGTTAGCGGCGATGGGCGCTCGAGCGTCGGATATTGTCACGATATTTTTTTTGCAGGGCGCGATGATTGGTGCAGTGGGCTGCACACTTGGCATGATCCTGGGGGTCGTGATGGCCTTCTTCGCCCCCGATATGGCAACGGTCATCGAGCAGTGGCTGGATTATCCGTTGCTCGAAACAGACGTGTATCCATTGGCTTTCGTTCCGGTCGATATTCGATGGCAGGATTTTGCGACGACGTCGGCGATTGCCATGGCGCTCTCTGTGTTGGCCTCCATCGTACCGGCGCTTCGAGCCGCTTCATTGCCCGTGGCGGAGACGCTGGCTCACTGATTCCGCTTACGCTGGCGGGCCGCCCACTGACGCTTGATAGCATTGCGCCACAAGGCATCGATTAACAAATAACCGAGTCCTGCGAGCAGAATACCGAGAACCTGCGAGCCCACCACCAGCGGTATCCAGATTTCGTCCAAACTTTGGGTAAACCATGTCCAAGAGGCTTGAAATTCTACCTCGATGGGATCGGTACCGATGATCCAGGCGCCTAACTTATAAGCCCCATAAAAAATCGCTGGCATCGTTAATGGGTTGGTAATGAAGATCAAGGCGAAGCTGATCGGCAGATTAGCGGTAAAGATAATGGCTAAGGCCACCGCCGTGAACATTTGCCCGGGTATCGGCAGCATGCAGCAATACAAGCCAATGGCGAACGCCTTCGATGCACTTTGTCGACTCAGATGCCAAAGCCGAGACTCTTCCGTCCAGCTGCCAAACAATCGTAGTGATCGATGTTGTCGTAACCGACTTGGATTGGGGATCCATTTCGTAAGATATTTTTTCAGCATCCGGGGGTTCGTGTCGGAAAGTGATGAGTGGGTGGCGTCATGATAATCCTTTAGTGAGCCTATTTGTCCACGGATGTTTTGAATACCGGCATTAATTGGTGAACTGATCGCGTGCGTACGAAAAACGATTAGCGAGACCCCGGTTGACTGATCCAGTGGGTCTTTCCAGTTGATGATGCCACTGCGAGATCGTGATTTGACGGCTTTGCTCTTAGGGGCGGGTTCGAGCTTATTCCTGCCCACACCTTACTGGGGTTTGGGTGCTGCGCTGTTGCTACCGGTGGCCCGTTATTGCCGGCCAATACCTTTATTGGCGGGCCTTATTGGATTGCTGTTGGGCGCGATCAATGGTGTGCTGTGGCATGAGGCGCGATTGCCCGAGGCTTGCATTCGACAAGAGCAAACGGTCATCGGTCGCATTGCGACATTGCCTCGTTGGCAGCAACTGATGGCCGATCAGTGGCAGGTGAGTGCTGAAATGGACCGGGTGGTTATCGTTGAGCCGCACTGTCAGGGACCTCGCCGTCTGTTGATTCGCCAGTACCTAACGGCCACAGAGCGACATAAAGCGATGCGTTACGGCACTACCGTGTCCGGTCGAGTCCAGCTAAAACCACTGCCGAGTCAATGGAACCCCGGTAGTTTTCCGGATCAAGCTCGGTTTGCCAGTCGCGCTCTAGACGCGAGCGGGAGTGTGAAAGGCGAGTGGCGACTCCTCGAGGAGGGGAGCCCTCTCCATCAATTTAGATCGAGAAGATTAGCGGCATGGTCCGAGAGAGTCGGAGAAGGCTGGGTCATTTTGCGCGCACTGCTGTTGGGTGATACCCGAGGCATTGATCACGACAGGTGGCGTGATTTCCGTCATCTGGGTGTGGTTCATATTCTTATTATTAGCGGCCTGCATATCGGTTTACTGGCGGCGATGTGTCAGTTGATGTTGGGTCTGCCGCGTCGATTCTTCACTTTTCCCGGTGAGTGCGGTCGAGGTCGCGCCATTTCCGTTGCGGTGCTGGGGATCACGGGCGCTTACGCGCTGTTGGTCGGTGCGACGTTGCCGGTGACCCGGGCGTATTTAATGCTAGCGATGACTCAGGTGCCCTCAATACTCGGATGGTCAACGCGGGGTCACCGGGCGTTATTGTTGGCCCTTGTCGCGATGGTGCTATGGAATCCCCGAGTGTTATTGGGCGCTAGCTTTTGGCTCAGTGCCTCGGCGACGTGGTTGCTGGTCAGTGGTCTGCGAGGATCCCGGGGGATCTTCGGTTTGGTGACCCTGCAGATGCAAATGGTGTTGTTTATGACGCCGCTGACGCTTTTTTGGTTCGGCGAGGCGAGCTTGTTAGGCGTGGCGACCAACCTGGTGTTAGTGCCATTGGTGACGATGGTGATGGTGCCGCTGGGCTTGATCGGCCTTGTTCTGTCAGAGTTCATCCCGGCTTTAGCGGAGGGTCTGTGGTGGATCTGTCGAATTATTTGGGAATCCCTATTGCCTGCTCTTTCGTTTGTATTGTCGTATTTTCGAGCGATCGGTGTGATTCAGAGCGGCCTAAGCTGGATGGGCTTCTCGATGGGAGTGCTGGCGTTGGGGCTCTGGGCTCGTTACCCCCGATGCGCTGTTGCGCTGCTCCTCGGGGCTGCCTTGAGTGCGGTTCAGCTCAATGAGGCGCGTGAGGGGGTCACGCTGACGCTACTCGATGTCGGACAAGGCTTGGCCTTAATCGTGCGGTCGGGAGATCGGGCATTGCTCTACGATACGGGAGATGGCAGACCCGATCAGCTCACCCAGGCGGACAAAGTCCTTCTGCCTTATTTTAGGCTTCACGGTATTGATGCGCTTGACGCTTTGATTGTCAGTCATGGTGATCGTGATCACAGCGGCGGTCTCGATGTCATCAAGCAGCAGATTCCCATTGGGCGTCACTTGGGCTTTGCTGGCGAACCCTGTCGTAATGGCGAGCGATGGGGTTGGAACCAGGTGGAGTTTCTGATTCTTAATGGAACCGGCCAAGACGAGGTGAGTCGTAATGACCAATCTTGTGCGCTGTTGATTAGCACTGCCGAGACACGTGTGCTGGTGCTCGGCGATATGTCATCGCTGAAAGAAAAAGAGTTGGTTCGGTTTTGGCGAGAAGCATTGGCGGCCACCCACTTAGTGGTAGCGCATCATGGCAGTCGATTCTCAACGAGTTATGCCCTGTTGAAGTGGGCACGCCCTGATTGGGCCTTGATCAGCGCCGGCTTCGCCAATGCCTTTGGCCACCCTCATGATGAAGTGTTAATGCGATTAGCGCAGGCGGGGGAGGCGGTTGTTTTGAATACGGCCACCGAGGGTGCCATAGTGCTGCGACTGGATCGAGGCTCGGGTGTTAAGCCGACTCGCCAGCGAACTCGATGGTCGCCCTACTGGCTGACCTTACCCTAACGTCATCTTGGGGGCTCTGCGATGGGGCCGGTATACTGAGACGCTAAATGCGAGGGGGGGTGAGTGATTGGCTTGCCCGAGGTGACGGGTGCGGCATTTGTCACGGAGCAAAGCATCGAGTTGACCATTGATGTGGCCGGTAATATGTCATTGAACCCTAAGCCCCTTTGCGGCGATGCTGAGGACCTTCGGCGCGAGCTAAAGAGAATGCTCAGTGGCAATACTGACATTTCTATGGTCTTGTTGGCTGACGCGATGACCCCACATCAGTTTGTGGTGTCTGCAAGGGCGGTGGCGAGGCAATTGAACCCCTCGAGTCTGACCAGTGCGACTAACGTGAAGCCGTAATCGGGAGTGTGCGTGAAGACCACAGCAGGCAAAGAAAATGATTGGGCACTGTACCGGCGCCTGCTGAGTTATGTGACGCGGTACACCGGTATATTTGTGCTCAGCATCATCGGCTTTTTGGCCTATTCTCTTGCCAACGTGTTACTCGCCGACTTGACTCAGTTTCTCCTCGATTCGCTGGGCGACGCGCCTCAAATCGGTATTGGGTTCGTGTCACAAGCGGCTCATTGGATGTGGCCGCAAGGAGATAAGGGCGCCGTAGAGTATGCTCGTATCGCCGTGCCCGTCGCGGCGATCGTACTGTCACTGCTGCGCGCCAGTGGTTACTTTTTCGGCAACTATTTTATGAATATTGTCGCCAGGGGCGTTGTGCACTATCTGCGCGTTGAAGTGTTTGCTGCGCTGATTCGGGCGCCTAAGCAGTACATCGATAGCCATACTCAAGGGGAGCTCGTTGCTAAGCTCACTTTTAATGTTGAGCAAGTCAGTGGCGCCTCTTCGGATGCGCTGAAAACAATATTGAGAGATGGCCTCACCGTGATCGCGTTGGTTGCTTACATGCTGTACTTAAATTGGAAGCTGACCATGGTGTTCTTCGCTATCGCGCCGCTACTCGCTGGCGTGGTGGTGATCGTGGGCCGTCATTTCAGGCGTTATAGTCGCCGCATACAGGCGTCAATGGGTGAGGTGACGCAGCTCAGTACGGAGAGCATGAATGCGTTTGAGGAGATCAGAATGTTTGCTGCCAGCGAGCAGCAGAACAGACGCTTTACCGAAGCCAGTCAAGTCAACCGGATACAGAGTCTGAAACTGGCTTTTGTCCAAGCAATCTCCACTCCGGTGGCGCAGATCTTATTGGCGATCGCGTTGGGTGCACTGTTTTGGGTTGCGCTTGACCCGATCATTCTCAGTGGTTTTTCACCCGGCTCACTGGTCGCTTTTATTGCGGCCGCGACGCAGCTGGGTAAGCCCATTCGGACCCTGACAAATGTGCAAAGTATTATCCAGCGTGGCCTGGCAGCTGCCGAGGATCTTTTTGCTCAGATCGACACTGAGCCCGAATCAGATAACGGTACCCTGCCGCTGACGCGTGCGGGTGGTGATATCGAGTTCAATCAGGTGAGCTTCGCCTATCCGGGATCAGATCGAAGCGTGCTAGATGAGGTGAGCCTCCATATACCGGCGGGCGCGATGGTGGCTTTTGTGGGCCGTTCTGGAGCGGGGAAAACCAGTTTGATTCAACTGCTTTGCCGTTTTTATGCGCCCGCTTCGGGGCAAATACGGCTCGACGGTGAGCCGGTAGAAGCATTTACGCTGGCCGATTATCGTCGGCAGTTTGCGCTGGTATCGCAACGCGTGGTGCTCTTTAGCGATACGATTCGAGCCAATATTGCGTTTGGCCAGAGCGATGACGTCACTGACGAGGCCATTCAGTTAGCGTTAGAGGCTGCGCATGCGAGCACGTTTGTCGACGCGCTACCGCAGGGCGTCGAGACTGTGTTGGGCGATGGCGGCGGCGGCTTATCAGGCGGTCAACGGCAAAGATTAGCGATTGCGCGAGCGGTACTGAAAGATGCCCCAATATTAGTGTTGGATGAGGCCACATCGGCGCTGGACAACGAGTCGGAGGCGGGTATTCAGGCGTCTTTGGAACGCGCTTCGGCCGGTCGTACCACTCTAGTGATTGCGCACCGCCTGTCCACCGTAGAGCGTGCGGATATGATTGTTGTGATGGATGAAGGGCGTGTTGTGGCGACCGGCTCGCACAGCGATTTAATCCGCGCTGATGGACTGTATGCAGATCTGTACCAGCAAGGGTTTGCGGCCTCATGACCGTTTGGCGTGGTGCAGTGGAACGGGGCCTTAACGCTATTTGGTATCGCAACAGCATTCTCTCGTGGTGTCTCCTGCCGCTATCGTTGATCGTCCGTTTTGAAGTGAAGCGTCGCCGGGGTCAGTCACCGTTGAAAGGGGCAACGCCAGACGGTGTCATGGTCATCGTCATTGGTGGCGTGACCGTGGGGGGTACTGGCAAAACACCGGTGCTGATGGCATTGGGCCGTTGGTTACGACACGGCGGTTATCGAGTGGGTGTGATCAGTCGGGGCTACCGAAGTCAGCGCCTCAGCGAGGTCTGCCACGTTGCATCGAGTGACGATGCTGCATCGGTCGGTGACGAACCGCTACTGATTAGGCGGGAGCTGGACGTGCCCGTTGTGATAGGGCGAGATCGCAGGCAGGCGCTCGATGCGCTACTCCAACAGAACGCGATCGATATTGTGTTATCGGATGATGGGCTGCAACATTATCAGTTGCCACGAGATCTGGAGATTGTGGTGCTCGATGCGCACAGAGGTTTGGGTAACGGCCGGCTGTTGCCAGCAGGACCGCTGCGAGAGCCTCGAGAGCGACTGGCGGAAGTCGACTGGATATTGGAGCGCAATAGTGACGACCCTCATCGAGGTTTTGAGTATCAGATTAATAGGGCGCGCCACCTGGCGTCTGGTCGTCTCGTATTATGGGCAGACTGTCTGTCGCAGTGGGGCGATCAATCGCTTTCGGCGATCACCGCGCTGGGACAGCCTGAGCAGTTTTTTCGGATGCTCACGGAGCAGGGGCTGAAGGTCAATACAGTGTCCTTGCCTGACCACGACACCATCAGGCCAGAGCACCTTGAGGGCATTGACGAGGAGATCGTCCTGATGACCGCTAAGGATGCGGTAAAGCTCAGTGGATCGATCGATAGTAGACTGTGGGTGGTAGAGATCGAGGCGCAGCTGCCGGCCTCGTTGCTAACAGAACTGCACGATAAATTGCCGACGCTGATGCAGGCCTAGGATCCTTATGTTTACAGTTGTTATTCCGGCTCGATATGGCTCGACTCGACTACCGGGTAAGGCATTGCTGCCCATACAGGACAAGCCGATGGTGGCGTGGGTCTGGGAGCAAGCGATGCGCGCCGGGGCCGATCGGGTTTGTATTGCAACTGACGATGTACGTATTCGTGATGAGATGGTCGGCCGCGGTGCAGAGGTGCTGATGACAAACCCAGCGCATACCTCAGGAACGGACCGGTTGGCTGAGGTCGTTCAGCAATTATCCCTCGCGGACGACACTATTATTGTGAACTTGCAGGGGGATGAGCCTTTGATGCCGGTCGCTAATATTCAGCGAGTGGCTGCGATGTTGTCGGAGCAATCAAGCGCTGACATGGCGACCTTAATGGAGCCCCTTTCCAGTGAAGAGGCCACTAAGGCTTCTGTAGTCAAGGTCGTGGTGAGCGAGACCGGCCGGGCACTTTACTTTTCGCGTGCCGTTATCCCGGGATCTCGTGACGACACGGTGACGGCGGTTTGTCATCGCCATATTGGTTTGTACGCGTATCGTGCTGATTTTTTGTTACGTTTTGTCAGTTGGCCGCCGGCAGTGATTGAACAGTCTGAGTCGTTAGAGCAATTGAGGGCGTTAGCCCATGACGCTCACATTCAGATCGAGCTGGCACCTGAGACAGTGCCGGTCGGAGTGGACACGCAAGACGATCTCGACGCGATTACGCAGTTATTAACGGACGGTGAGTGACCCAGTTTTGGACAGTGGAAATCTCTCGGGACGCAATACACTCGGATTAAAGGCGCAAGCCGATCGCGTTGTGCTCATTACCGATGGGGTACAGCTTGAGCCGGCGCTCACCGAGGCCCGACCATTTGGGCCGATAACCGTACTGGGGGGGGGGAGCAACGTCGTGATGCATCCCGTGCAACCCGGCACCGTATTGCTCATGAATATACTGGGACGCGAACTTCGTGCGGATGATGGTCATCGGGTCATTTTACGTGTTGGCGCAGGTGAAAATTGGCATGAATTGGTATTGTGGTGCCATCATCATGGGCTGCATGGTCTGGCTAATTTAGCGCTGATTCCCGGGTCAGTCGGTGCCGCTCCGATCCAGAATATTGGTGCTTATGGTGTTGAGGTCTCGCAGTTTATTCGCGCTGTGCACGTGATGGATCGCGAGACGCTGGCCACACAAGTGCTCGCGCCCGAGTCCTGCCAGTTTCGCTACCGTGACAGCTGTTTCAAGCACGAGGAAGGGGCGCAGTGGATCATTACGGCGGTGGATTTTCAGCTCGACAGAAATGCGCCGGTCTGTCTTGAGTATCCGGCTTTAAAAGAACGATTGAGTGCGGCGGATCCCACTCACGACGCCGTTTTGGCGGGCGTGATGTCGCTGCGGCAGGAGAAACTGCCCGACCCCGTAGTGACGCCCAATGTGGGGAGTTTTTTTAAGAATCCCGTGCTCTCCCAGGAAGAGGGCGACGCCCTGCGTAATAACGCCTCTGGCGTGCCCCTCTTTGCGGGACCCGAAGGAGGGGTCAAAGTGCCCGCTGCCTGGTTGATTGATCAGTTAGGATGGCGAGGTGTCGAAAAACAAGGCGTGAAAGTGTCAGATGCGCATGCGCTGGTGTTAGTGGGCTGCGGTGCGCAGACGGCGGAACCCTGGCTGACCTTGGCTGCCGATATCGTTGCGAGTGTCGAAAGCGCTTTCGGTCTGACTCTAGAACTAGAACCGCGAGTACTGGGTCACCCCCAGCAGATCGCGTCCTGATGAGTGATTTTGATGCTGAGTCTTACCTCGCACAGCTGACCTCGCGTCCGGGTGTCTATCAAATGTTTGATCGGGAGGGCGGGCTGCTCTACGTTGGCAAGGCTAAAAATCTGAAAAGTCGGGTCACGAGCTACTTCCGCCCGTCAGGCTTGTCGACAAAAACGATGGCGCTAGTCGCCAAGATAGCCAACATTGAGGTCACCGTCACCAGTACTGAGCGAGACGCGTTGCTGTTAGAGCACAACCTCATTAAGCAGTATCGACCCCCTTATAATATCCTGCTGAAAGACGATAAATCCTATCCCTATATTTACCTGTCTTCCGACGATCGCTGGCCGCGATTAAGTTTTCATCGCGGCGCTAAGCGGCGCAAAGGCACTTATTTTGGACCGTATCCGAGCTCTGGCGCAGTGCGATCGACGTTGCATCTGATGCAGAAGGTATTCAAGGTGCGTCAGTGTCGTGACAGCTACTTTCGCAATCGCTCGCGTCCTTGCTTGCAGTATCAGATTGGTCGGTGCTCAGGCCCCTGTGTTGGACTGGTGTCTGATCAGGATTACCAAGAGCAAGTTGAGAAATCGACGTTATTTCTGAATGGTCAATCACATGAGCTGATGTCGCGCTTGGCTGACGAAATGGAGACGGCTGCTGCAGCATTGGCGTACGAAGACGCAGCCGATTTACGCGACCAAATCGCCCAGTTGCAAAATGTCCAATCTACTCAGAGTATCGAAGGCACGCGCGGTGATTTAGATTTGATGGCGGTTTTCTCCGAGCATGGTCACGCTTGCATACAGGTCCTCTTTGTCCGTGAGGCAAGGGTATTAGGGAGTCGTAGCTACTATCCTAATACTCGACTAGATGAGGCGCCCACCGCCATATTGGAGGCCTTTTTGCCTCAGTTTTACTTGTCCACTGAGCAGCAAATTCCTCAGGAAATCGTGCTGAGTCACCGCATTGATGATCAAGGTTTGCTCGAAGATACCTTGGCAGCGGAATCGGGTCGCAAAGTGTCCATTAAACATAGTGTCCGTGATGCACGGGCGCGCTGGTTGCAGATGGCCGTGCAAACGGCGGAAACAAACTTGAGATCGTTTTTAGCGGGAAAGCAAACGATGGCGGGCCGACTGGAATCACTGCGGAGAGCGCTGGATCTGGAGAGTATTCCCTTGCGCATGGAGTGTTTTGATATCAGTCATAGTTCGGGTGAAGCCACCGTTGCCTCGTGTGTTGTGTTTGATGGTAATGGCGCACGCAAAGCCGATTACCGTAAGTTTAATATCGACGGTATTGTTCCGGGTGACGACTATGCGGCGATGCAGCAGGCGTTAGAGCGGCGCTACAAGCGGTTGGCGAACGGAGAAGGGCAACTGCCCGACATTTTATTTATCGACGGGGGGAAGGGGCAGGTGAGTCAAGCTCGACAAGTCTTAGCGACCTACGACATCAGCAGTGTCAAAGTGATCGGTGTGGCCAAAGGGACCACCCGAAAAGCCGGTTTTGAAACGCTTGTCGATGCGGACTCCGGCACGGAAATGCGCTTGCGGGGCGATCACCCGGGTTTACACCTAATACAGCAGATTCGAGATGAGGCTCATCGTTTTGCCATCAGCGGTCATCGCGGTCGCCGTGCTAAGGCGAGGAAGCAGTCCGTATTAGAGGAAATCCCGGGAGTCGGTGCTAAGCGCCGGCGTGAGTTACTGCGCCATTTTGGTAGCGCAAAAGCCATCGAGAATGCCGGTATTGAAGAGTTGGCTAAAATTAAGGGGATCAGCGCTACCATTGCACGTACTATTTATGAACACCTGCATACGGTAAATGATTGACCCACACGAGCATGAGGCGCTGTGCGAGAATCGAGTTGTGTTGACTGGGAGTAATGCGTGCCACTGAACCTACCTAATTTGCTGACGGCTCTCAGAGTCTTGGCCATACCGTTGATGGTCGTGTTCTATTACCTCCCGCAGCCGATATCGACGGTGGGTGCGGCGCTGGTGTTTATCGTGGCGAGTATTACTGACTGGCTCGACGGTTGGCTTGCGCGCAAAATGAATCAAACCTCGGAATTTGGTGCGTTTCTGGATCCTGTTGCCGACAAGCTACTGGTGTCGGTGGCGTTGATTTTGCTGCTGCATCGAATGGATAGCGTCTTTATTACCTTGGCGGCGATGGTGGTGATTGGTCGCGAGATTGTGGTGAGTGCGTTGCGCGAATGGATGGCGCAGGCGGGCAATCGGGCGTCGGTGGCGGTGACCTCGTTGGCGAAGTTGAAGACCGGGTTTCAAATGACCGCCATCCCGATCTTATTGTGGTATCCCTCTGAGCCAGCGGGCGAATATTTTCGCTTGCTAGGCCTCATATTACTGGGGATAGCGGTCGTGCTGACATTGTGGTCGATGGCGATTTACTTCAAGGTCTTTTGGGCCAGCCTTCAAGACGAGGCGCGTGATACCGAGCGTTGATACTCGCTCAGCAGCAAAGACTGGGTTCGCTTGACTCATTAGCCAGCGCGACCAATTCACTCCGCAGCATCACTCGCGATGGTCATCGCTGTGCTGTACTTCACTTCTTCCATCGACAATAGCGCGGTGACTTTAAAAATCTTCACGTCGGCAATGAGACCCTGATAAAACTGGTCGTAGGCTTTGGCGTCGGCGACTCTGACTTTAAGGATATAGTCGACATCGCCCGCTAGACGATGCGCTTCCATGACTTCGGTGCGGCTGCGAACCGCGCTGAGGAACTGTTGTTGCCAGGCGGCGTCGTGTTCACTCGTCTGTATCAGTACAAAGAAACAGGCCGCCAAGCCGAGCGCATCGGGGTCACACAGTGCCACTTCGTCACGTATGACACCCCGTTGCTTCAGTTTTTTCACCCGATTCCATACGGGTGTCTTGCTAGATCCTGTTCGTGCAGCGAGCTGTTCTAACGACAGCGTGCAGTCACGTTGCAATAACGTCAGTAAGACTTTATCGATGTAATCAAGCTTCATTCGAATATCTCATGCCAAATAAAAGAAAATATACTGTTTTTAACCAGTAATAAGAAATTATTTTCTATTTATTTGGTTATAAGGCCATTATTTTAAAATATTTTCGTTATTAGGTGGGTTTGGTTAGGCTGGCGCCCCATGGAATACCTACCCATTTTTGTGTCAACGCGACATTGTCAGGCGATTGTCGTCGGTGATGGTCTGCTGGCCGAAGCGAAATGTCGCGCTCTGCTGAAGACGACCGCTAACGTCATGCTGTTCAGTACCCAGCCCACGCCTGTCCTGTTGCAGTGGTGCCATGAGCGCCGACTGCAGCTGGAGACAAGGGCTTGCGATCTAGCTGATCTGAAGACGGCTCGCCTAGTGTACGCCGCCAGTGACTGCGACCACGAGAATGCTCGGATTGCGCAGTTGGCGAGGGAAGCGGGTATATGGGTGAATGTGGTTGACTGCCCTGATGCCTGCGACTTTATTACGCCGGCAATAGTGGACCGGGACCCCGTTGTGGTCGCGATTGGGACCGAAGGCTCTGCGCCGGTGTTGGCGCAACAAATCAAGCTGGAGTTGGAATCGACTTTACCGATCCATCTGGGCACGGTTGCGCGAGCAGCCCGGCATTTCCGTCATCGGGTCAGACAGTTGTTACCCGGTTTGCCTCGTAGGCGTTTTTGGACTGATTTCTTCCAGCGTTCAACGCAACAGGCAGATCTGTCTCCCGCGGCCTTGGAGAGTACTTTGTCAACGCTGCTGGCACAGCATCAAGCGTTCGCGGCTCCGGAGGGAGAGGTGATATTTGTTGGAGCAGGCCCGGGCGATCCAGACTTGCTAACGGTCAAAGCGCGTCGTTTGATACAAGAGGCAGACGTGATTGTTTATGACCGATTAGTCGGCGATTCAATTCTGGATCTTGCTAGAAAAGAAGCAAAATTTATCAATGCGGGGAAGAAAGGTTTCGGCGCATCAGTGCCTCAGGCTGATATCAGTGCGCATTTGTTACGTGAAGCGTCACAGGGTCAGGTGGTGGTGCGGTTAAAGGGGGGTGACCCCGGTATGTTTGGCCGGCTGGACGAGGAGTTAAGTGCACTGACTGCCGCTGGGATTAAGACTCAGGTGATTCCTGGCGTCACGGCGGCGGCGGCCGCCGCCGCGACACTGCAGGTGTCTCTGACGCAGCGAGAACGAAACACACGGGTTACCTTTCTAACGGCTCATGATGCCAAGGGGTACGCGGAGCACGATTGGCAGCAGTTGGTCGACACGGATCAAACATTAGCAGTCTATATGGGCCGCAGGACGGCGGCTTTTTTACAGGGGCGATTGCTGATGCACGGTGCAAATACGATGACGCCGGTCACCTGTATTGAAAATGTTTCCCGTCGGGATCAGCGCGCCTTTGTCAGCCATTTGGGCGGATTCGTTGAGGCACTCGATGCGCAACAGTTTGAAGGGCCTTTAATGATTTTAGTGGGCGTTGCAGGCGCAGTGGGCGCTAGCGACCTGCGGGCGCACGGTAGTTTAGTTGGCACAGCGGATGCAGCGCACTATGCCTCGTATTAAGCCGCCAGTCGTCATTACCGCCAATCGACTCACCACCGGCGAAGTGGTTTTTTGGGGGAGGGGGCGGCAATGGGTGAGCAAGATAAAGAACGCATTGCCGTTTCACTGTGCAGAGGCGGCTGCTGAAACTGCAAAAACCATTGATGATGAATTAGTCGTTTTGGGGGTCTACCTTGTCGCCATTGCGGCGTCAGATGAGACACCTGAACCCACTCATTATCGTGAGTCAATACGAGCCACAGCGATTGCACCTTACGTGATCGCTGGCAACGAGGGAGCCAATGATGCGCCGCTATAATATCTGTAATCGCCTTGCCACTGGAGAGGTGCTTTACCTCGGCAGTCACCAACAGTGGGTCAACGATGTGACACAGGCGATCATCCTTCATGGCACGGGTGTGCCAGATCAAAAAGTCAGTGATAACACGGACACACTAGGTGTGTTGGGCGTGTCACTAGTGCCCATGGCAGACAAGACGAGTCATGCCCGAACGGCTTTGCCCGTGGTGTCTACTATGAATTTACGAAAGCGTTCGTCTGATGTTGGCGTGGCGAGACAAGCCTGATGTACCGCTATAACGCGTTTGATGAGGATTTTGTGAGGGAGCGGGTTGCTCAGTTTCGAGACCAAGTCGGGCGACGGCTCTCAGGCGCGCTTACGGAAGAGGAGTTCAAGCCGTTACGCCTAATGAACGGAGTTTACCTCCAGTTACATGCTTATATGCTCCGGGTGGCGATACCGTACGGCACTTTATCGAGTCGGCAAATGCGTGCACTGGCAGATATTGCGGTGCGGTGGGATCGAGGCTACGGTCATTTTACGACACGGCAAAATATCCAGTTTAATTGGCCATTGCTGGTCGATACACCCGATATTCTCGCGGCGCTCGCCACAGCAGATATGCACGCAATACAGACCAGTGGAAACACGATTCGCAACGTGACCACAGATCATTTTGCGGGTGCCGCTTTAGATGAAGTTACTGACCCTAGGCCTTATGCAGAATGGATTCGTCAGTGGTCCACCGATCATCCCGAATTCCAATTTTTACCGCGTAAATTCAAGATTGCCATTAGCGCTGGGTCCGTCGATCGAGCGGTGATCAAAGCGCATGATATTGGGCTGCGACTGGTGCAGTCGGGTGAGGATATTGCCTTCGATATTTATGTGGGAGGCGGACTAGGACGAACACCTGTGGTGGGCAAGCGGCTATTTCAGGGGGTCGCGACAGAAGCGCTGCTGCCCCATCTTGAAGCCATTTTGTCGGTCTATAATCTTGCCGGACGTCGCGATAATAAATATAAGGCGCGGATTAAAATTCTGCTTCAGGCGATGGGGGAGGAGGCTTTTAAAGCCTCAGTAGAGTCAGTTTTACCCGAGGTGAGCGCCGCGTGCAGCTCCGCAGAATTGACTCAGTTACAGGACATTATGGATCACTTTACGGTGCCTGCTTTTCCGGAGCGGGATATCGAGCCGTATCTCGAACAGATTGATACCGTACCTGCCTTCCGTGACTGGGTGGAGCGCAACGTCAACCCTCATAAGCAGGAGTGCTACGCATCCGTTACCGTGAGTTTAAAAGCGCATGGTCAAACGCCCGGCGATGCAAGCGCTGAACAGATGCGATGTTTGGCAGATATCGCTGAACAGTATGGGTTCAGTGAATTACGTGTCAGTCACGAGCAGAATATTGTGTTGCCTCACATTGCGCAGGCTGACCTGCCTGATGTTTATCAGCGGCTCTGTTCTGCCCAGTTGGCAACAGCAAATATCGGTTTGGTATCAGATTTGATTGCGTGTCCGGGCATGGACTACTGTGCGTTAGCGACTGCGCGTTCCATACCCATTGCCCAAAGACTGTCTCTGCGCTACCAAGCGCGCGAGCGCACCTTGGGGCCAATGAAAATAAAAATATCCGGTTGTATCAATGCCTGCGGTCACCATCATATCGGTGACATTGGTATTTTGGGGCTGGATAAAGCGGGCGTTGAAAATTATCAACTGACGCTGGGAGGGCGCGGCGGGTTAGCGGCAAAACTAGGCGACAAAATGGGCCCTGGTTTCAGTGAAGACGATTTGGTTCTGGCACTGGATCGGATGCTAGACACCTTTCTTGCCCTTCGCTTGTCGCCATCTGAGACGTTTGCGGCCTCTGTAGAAAGGTTGGGCACTGAGCCCTTTCGCGCAGCGCTTTATGAGGTGAGTCGAGATGCCGCTTAATAGTGCGTCGGTTGCATTGCCTGACGCGTCGACTGTGAGCGCTGCATCTGAGGCGCTTGCCAGACTGGATACGCAAGCCTTTTTGGCGCGGCTACTGGCTCAGCAAACACCATTTGGTGAGCTGGCAGCCGTATCAAGTTTTGGCGCAGAGAGCGCCGTATTACTCCACTTGGTCGCAACGCTTAACCCTATGACCCGTGTGGTGTTTCTCGATACGGGTTTTCATTTTCCAGAAACACTGGCCTACCGAGATGAGCTCATTGTTCGGTTGGGGCTGCAGGGAGCCCAGACCATTGGCATTGATCCGCTGTCGGAAAAGCGCTACGACGAGGCGGGTATGCTGCATCAAACAGATCCAGATCGTTGTTGTGCGGTCAGAAAGGTGCAGGTGTTAAAGCGCGCGCTCAGGCCCTATGGCGGATGGATTAGCGGACAAAAGCAGTTCCACTCAGCCGGGCGTGCTCGGCTAGAGCGTATTGAGTGGGACGAAGGCTACAACACATGGAAATTTAACCCGCTGGCTGATTGGAGTGCGGACCGCATCGCATCTTATCAAGCCGAGCACCAACTCCCGGTACATCCACTCGTCAGCGCGGGGTACCCGTCCATTGGCTGCGCGCCGTGTACTTCTCAGGTGGCACAGGGGGAGGAAATGAGAGCAGGCCGTTGGCGAGGGCAGGAGAAAGTAGAGTGTGGATTGCACCAAAATCCCGATGTTATTGCGGTCTCGGTAGGGTGAGCGATGTGACGGATGCAGTCAGAGTAGATCGCGGTGGTAGCTTCATGGCGCCGCAACAAGAGCGGTCTCAGCGTGCGGACAAGCGGGTGTCCGAGGTGGCTTCGCTATCGGTTTTGAACGCTTGGCTAGCAGAGCCCGTTATTGGGTTAATGGTGACCAATTTCTCCGACGGTCGGGTGTTTACGCTCGCTAGGCAGTTGCGATTAATGGGTTTCACAGGTCGCCTCGAGGTAGTGGGGGATCTTCTCCCAGATCAATTTCCGATGCTGTTAGAGGCGGGTGTCGACGTACTAGAAATCAGTGCTCAGCATGCCCGTCGTTGTGATGAGGCGCAGTGGTTGCTCAAAGTAGTACCGGGTAGGTTCGGTTATCAACGCCGCAACGGACGCGCTATGAGCGCAGAGCGCAAAGCTTAGCGTAGACCAGCGTTAATCGAGTCGAGAAAGCGAGAGCCAGGGCATAAGTCACGCTGCGTCAAAGTATTGAGCGGCTTCGAGGCAGTCTGCAGCACATCGTGAAGCTCTTCACTGTCGCGATTAATGTAGAGTAATCCCGTTAAGATGCGGTCTTGCTTGGTGTGATGTGCAATCGCATCCAACGCAGATTGGGCATCCTCGATGTTGTACTCATTATTCACTTTTTGTAGACGCAGCACCGAGCCGTCGTGCAGGCACACCTCCTGCACCATGCCGGCATCGTAGCTGGTGGTGATCGCCTCCCGGCGTGGAACAAAATCGACCGGCATCGCTTCGTTATGCTCGCGGAAATTAGCGTAGCTCTTCGTTGAGCCTTGGTGGTTGTTAAAGGTGACGCAGGGTGAAATCACATCCAGCAAGGCAAACCCACGATGGCTGAGCGCCGCCTTAATGAGCGGGACCAGCTGCGCTTTGTCACCTGAGAAGCTGCGCCCCACAAAGGTTGCGCCAACCTCAATGCCCAAGCGCACCAAGTCAATCGGCATATAGGGATTGATATCCCCCTTTTTACTGACAGAGTCGGTATCCATGGTGGCGGAATCTTGACCTTTGGTGAGGCCATAACAGCCGTTGTTTTCGACAATGTAGGTCATGTTCAAATTGCGGCGCATCACATGCGCAAACTGACCCATACCAATCGAGGCGGTATCACCGTCTCCAGAGACGCCAATGTAAATCAGGTCTCTATTGGCCACATTGGCGCCTGTGGCAACCGATGGCATTCGCCCATGCACGCTATTGAAGCTATGTGAGCCGCTGAGAAAATAAGCGGGTGTTTTCGATGAGCAGCCAATGCCGGAGAGTTTGGCGACTCGATGCGGTTCAATCGAGAGCTCAAAGCAAGCGTCGATAATCGCGGCGCTGATAGAGTCATGGCCGCAGCCGGCACAGAGTGTCGACAGTCCACCTTCGTAATCGCGGCGCGTACAACCCACCTCGTTGGTCTTGGAGTCGGGATGACGAAAGGCAGGTTTAGCATAAGTCATTAGGCGGTTTCCTTTTCCTGCGGTACCAGTGGCGTGACGTTATTGACGCCTAAATGCCCGCGGATCACGGTAGCAATTTTTCGTGCTGTTACTGGGAGTCCGTCGTATTCCACCACCGAGACAAGCTTGGCGTTGGCTTCAACGTTGGTTTCATTGAGCAGCAGACGTCGCATCTGACCGTCTCTATTTTGCTCAATGACAAAAATCCGATCGTGGGCTTCAATAAAGTCTTCTACTTCTTGCGTGAAAGGAAAAGATCTCAGTCTCAGGGTGTCTAGATGAATGCCCTCTTTCTCGAGCATTTCTAATGCTTCATAAGCGGGTGAAGCGGTGGTCCCAAAGAACAGTAGCGCGTCTTTGGTGGGCGCTTCTGCCATTTTAATCTTTGCTTCTGGCACCAATGATTTTGCTGTTTCGAATTTTTGCAGCAGCCGGTCCATGTTGCGGACATAAACATCACCGTCTTCGGTATAAGCGGCATACTCGTCTCTTGAGCTGCCCCGAGTGAAGTAAGCGCCTTTGGTGGGGTGTGCTCCCGGGTAGGTCCGGTAAGGAATACCGTCGCCATCGACGTCTAGATAACGGCCAAAACGCTCGGTCATTGCTTCGAGCTCTTCGCCTGTCAGCACCTTGCCCCGGTCGTAGCGGTAATTGTCGTCGAACTCCAAAGGTGGCGACATCCACTCGTTCATACCCAGATCTAAATCACTCATCATAATGATCGGCGTCTGCAACCGCTCGGCAAGATCAAAGGCTTCGACAGTCATGCTAAAACATTCGGCTGGCGTGGCTGGAAACAGCAGGACGTGCTTGGTATCGCCGTGAGAGGCGTATGCCGCGGCAAAAATATCCGATTGCTGTGTGCGTGTCGGCATGCCGGTAGAGGGCCCGGCGCGTTGCACGTCCACGAGCACTGCAGGGACCTCGGCAAAATAGGCGAGACCCAAAAACTCGCTCATCAGCGAGATACCCGGGCCGCTGGTTGCGGTAAACGCGCGAGCACCGTTCCAATTGGCACCGATCACCATTCCCATGGCAGAGAGTTCATCTTCGGCTTGGACGATCGCGTAGTTTTTTTTGCCTGTTCCTGGGTCAATTCTCAGTCGTCGGCAATATTTTTCGAACGCATCGACAACCGATGTCGACGGCGTAATGGGATACCAAGCCGCTACCGTTGCGCCAGCATAGACAGCCCCTAATGCAGTGGCAGTGTTGCCATCCATGAGAATTTGATCAAATTCCTCTATGTGCTTGGGCGTTTGCTCCCCGGCTTTCAGGTGAATGCCGAGCGGACAGGTGAAGTGGGTAGACGCATATTGATGGCCCATTTCTAGGGCATGAATATTCGGGGTAATCAGTTTCTCTTTGCCTTTGAATTGTTCGCGGACAAGGTCTTTTAATATCGCGAAATCGATATTGAGGAGTGCCGCGAGAGCGCCCACATAAATCACATTTTTAAAGAGCTGGCGTTGGCGAGAATCAGTATATTCGCGCAGGCACATTTCGGTCAGTGGGATGCCAAGGTAATTCACATCTCGGCGGACATGACGCAGGTCCAACGGTTTGGTGGTGTCGTAGACCATATAGCCACCTGGCTCCACCTCGGAAACATCCTTAGCAAAGCTTTGTGGGTTGACACTGACCATCATGTCGATGCCGCCACGCCGGCCAAGATAACCATCTTGGCTGACACGGACTTCATACCAGGTGGGCAGCCCTTGGATATTGGACGGAAAAATGTTCCTTGGGCTTACGGGTATTCCCATCCGAAAGATGGCTTTGGCAAACATGCCATTGGCGCTGGCCGATCCGGTGCCATTGACGTTGGCAAACTTGATCACAAAATCATTAATCGATTCTTTGGGTTGCATACTTAGCCCGCCTTAGTCACCGAGTAGAGGAACCGCTGCATGTCCCAAGCGCCAGTGGGGCAGCGTTCTGCGCATAAGCCACAGTGCAGACAGACGTTTTCGTCCTTGACCATGATGCGCTGGGTTTGCACAAGCGCCTCGGAGACATAAAGATCTTGGGTTGCGTCATTGGCGGGGGCACGCAGTGTTCGACGCAGCGCTGTCTCATCGGCGTTATCAATGAAATTGATGCAGTCAGTAGGGCAGATATCAGTGCAGCCGTCGCATTCAATACACTTGGCACCGTCAAAGACGGTTTGTACATCGCAGTTGAGACACCGCTCAGCCTCGCGGTAAGCCGCGTTGATATCAAATCCGAGTTCTACCTCGACTTTACGATCTTTCAGCGCGGTGACTTTATCAACGTGGGGCACCTTCTCACGGAGGTCCACGGTCACAAGATTATCGTAGCTCCACTCGTGCACTCCCATTTTTTGACTGATTAAATTCACGCCGGGGGCAGGGCGTTGATGGGTCGGTTTGCCGGATAGAAAAAGATCTATCGACACCGCAGCCTGATGCCCGTGTGCTACTGCGGTGATAATGTTCTCTGGGCCAAAAGCGGCGTCGCCCCCAAAGAACACCTTCGCGTTACTGGATTGGAAAGTGCGCTTATCGACCTGAGGCATCTCCCACTTGCCAAACTCGATACCCAGATCTCGTTCAATCCAGGGAAAGGCATTGTCTTGGCCGATGGCAATGAGCACCTCGTCGGCGGCAAAAAAGATCTCCTCTCCCGTTGGGACAAGATTGCGCTTGCCTGACGCGTCGTACACCACATCGACTTGATCAAACCGCATGCCAGTTAACTTGCCATCTTCGTGGACAAACTCTTTTGGGACATGATTATTCAGAATCGGAATATCCTCTTCCTGAGCATCCTCGATTTCCCAAGGTGAGGCCTTCATGCGCGCGAATTCGGAGCGCACAACCACTTTGACATCCTCTCCACCGAGTCGGCGAGCCGTGCGGCAGCAGTCCATCGCGGTATTGCCGCCACCCAGCACCAGGACGCGTTTGCCTACCTTTTGGATATGCTCAAAGGCGACAGACCCCAGCCACTCGATACCCACGTGAATCTGTTTTTCACATTCCTGGCGACCCGGCAGATCCAGATCGCTGCCTCGAGGGGCGCCTGTGCCAACAAAGATGGCGTCGTAGCCTTTATCAATGATGGATTTGAGGCTTTCTACATAGGTATCAAAGTGTGACTCAATGCCCATGTTGAGCACGTAGTCGACTTCCTCGTCGAGCACCTCGGGTGGCAGCCTAAACGAGGGTATTTGGCTGCGCATGAAGCCGCCTCCCGCGGGTTGGCTGTCATAGAGGTCTAATTGGTAGCCCAGCGGCGCAAGATCTCGTGCGACGGTCAAGGAAGCGGGGCCACCCCCGATCAAAGCAATCCGTTTGCCGTTCTTCTGTCTCGGAATGCGGGGAAGACGATCGGTAATCGAACCTTTGTTGTCCGCAGCCACCCGCTTGAGCCGACAAATGGCCACGGGCTCCTCTTCGACGCGGCCACGCCGACAAGCGGGCTCGCAGGGCCTATCGCAGGTGCGTCCTAAAATGCCGGGAAATACATTCGATTCCCAGTTCACCATATAGGCGTCGTCGTATCGCTGCTGAGCGATGAGCCGGATATATTCAGGAACCGGTGTGTGCGCAGGACACGCATACTGGCAATCGACCACTTTATGGAAATATTCCGGGTCCCGGAGATCAGTTGGTTTCACGTTGTTCACTTCGCCCGGCCACTGGCCGCGCCCCCCAAAGTGATGATTCTTATGTGCTGCGTATTCTGTTCTTGAGGCGTCGCTATCGCCCCCTTATTTTCTACTATCCGATACCTTATCAGTGATTAATTTTCATTGCGACCGTCTCGAATGTGTCCAGTATTAACGCCTGTCTCTGGGCACGCTGGCCGTTGATCGCGCGGTCATTCAGGGCGATACCAAATAGGAGACGAGTAGGCGCGGTCTTGCACCGTGCGCGGTGCGTTAGCAAAGTCGTCTCCGAAGTATTTTCGGTCGTACTCACTCCATCGGGGACGTGGGATTTCGATGGCTCGCGCGTAATAAAAAGCGGCCTGCGAGGCATCAAACTCGGGATCGGTCCATTGGGCACTCAGTTGTGCGGCCCCGATCGTATTTGAAAAGGAGACGGTCTCGAGGTCGACGGTGCTGCCAACCAGTTCTGGCTGCCCGGTTGCAGGGTCGATACCGCGATCGTCGGAAAGCGCTACGTAGTAGATTTGCTCATGCGTCATGCCCTTGGCATCGATCCAGCCTTTAATAATCTGTACTTGATCTAGATTAGCCGCGTCAGGGTCTTTCATTGCTTGCACCATAAACGATGGGGCACGCGGCTCGTCCTGTTTGGATAGCTCTCCACCCATGGGCACACCATCGCGGTAGCCAATCGTCTCAAAGTAGGGGCTGTGGACACTGTCAGCAGCAAACTGCCAGCCGCCGAAAAAGCGCAAAACAATGCGTGAGCCGGTGGTGGCATACACTTCGCGACGTTTCATGCT
>ERZ887830.348-NODE-348-length-29843-cov-10.198268_pt1 | contig 29843 bp, 31 predicted proteins | sample MGYA00521101_ERZ887830 | MGnify/ENA primary metagenome ERZ887830 (study PRJEB32303, sample SAMEA104408592) | aquatic metagenome | biome: Marine water; feature: Pelagic; material: water | place: Baltic Sea | collected 2014-06-05T16:38:00 | depth 1,762 m ... | reverse complement strand
ATGGATAAGATTGAAAATAATATTTTCTTTGAACTTAATAATCAATTAAAACCATTGACAAATAATGCTGTGCTCGTGATAAATAAAAAACAATCAAAAATAAGAGTACCGCTAGTTAACAAAATTATTTATGTAATATTTGTTTTTTTATTTATCTATTTATTGTCCGTATTTATATCTTTAACAATTAATAACGATATAAATTCATTAAAAATATTTGGTAAGGATTATCTTATAAAGTTTTTAGAAATAATTGGCTATATTTAACTAGACAACTTGCTGAATAACAGGCTCTGTTTTGAAAACATTAGCTGCACTAAATTTAAATTCTGGAATTTTCCCGTATGGATCTAACTGAGGATTAGTTAAAACGTTAGCAGCGGCTTCAGCAAAACAAAATGGTATAAAAACCATACCTTCAGGTATCTCTTTATCACTTCTAACTTTGATAACAATAGAACCTCTTTTTGTTTTTACTTGGACTTCTTCTCCAGGGTTTATACTCATTCTTTTCATATCCCAGCGATTCATGCTTACGATTGCTTCAGGTTCTAAATGATCTAATACTGTAGCACGTCTTGTCATTGAGCCTGTATGCCAATGTTCTAGCAATCTTCCTGTGGTAAGTATTAATGGGAATTCTTCATCTGGTAATTCTGCAGGAGGTATAAGCCTAGCAGGTACAATTTTACCTCTTCCATTTGCAGTTGGGAAAGATTCCCTGAATATATATTCACTTCCTGAACTATCAGGAGCTTCACATGGGTATGTAATTGCATTTTCCTTATCTAGTCTTTCCCAAGTTATATTTTTAAGTGAATCCATTATTTGACACATTTCATTAAAGACATCACTTGGGTGTAAATAACTCCAGTCTAAGCCCATCCTTTGAGCTATTGCTTGTGTTATCCACCAATCTTGTCTTGCGTCGCCAGGAGGTGGTAAGACTTGCCGTCCCATTTGAACGGTCCTGTTAGTATTAGTGTAAGTTCCTGTTTTTTCAGCGTGAGCTGAAGATGGTAAAATAACATCTGCGTGCCAAGCTGTTTCTGTTAAAAATATATCCTGTACAACCAAATGATCTAATTTAGCTAAAGCTTTTCTTGCGTGCTTTTGATCAGGATCAGACATAGCAGGATTTTCTCCCATAATATACATAGCTTTAATTTGATCATTATGAATGGCGTTAATAATTTCAACTACAGTCAAACCTCTCTCAGGGTCCATTTCTTTATTCCAGAACTTTTCATAAATATTTTGATTTTCTTTACCATCTACAACTTGATAATCTGGGTACATCCATGGTATTAAACCTGCATCTGAAGCACCTTGAACATTATTTTGACCACGTAGAGGATGAAGGCCCGTGCCTTCTCTTCCTATTTGGCCAGTAGTCAAAGCAAGAGCAATTAAACATCGTGCATTATCAGTTCCATGGACATGCTGAGAAACACCCATTCCCCAAAAAATTATTGATTTTTCTGAAGTGGCATAAAGTCTTGCAACTTCTTTTAATGTCTCAGCTTTAATTCCGCAAACAGCTTCCATTTTTTCTGGTGTAAAGTCTTTTATATTTTCTTTCAGTTGTTCAAAGCCTTCTGTTTGTCCTTGTACATATTGTTCATCATACAAATCCTCTTCAATAATTGTATGAAGCATAGCATTTAACATAGCGACGTCAGTTCCTGCTTTGAATTGAAGATTATGCTCAGCATGCTTTGATAAACCTTGTTTTCTAGGATCCATAACAACAAGCTTAGCTCCTCTTTTTGCAGCTCTCTTTAAATATGTTGCTGCCACTGGATGATTTTCAGTTGGTCTAGCACCGATCACAATAATACAATCAGCAATAGTTGCTGCGTTAAACGGTGCAGAAACAGCTCCAGATTTTACTCCTTCAAATAGTGCCGCAACAGAGGATGCATGACAAAGCCTAGTACAATGATCAACATTGTTAGAACCAAAACCTACTCTAACTAATTTTTGAAATAAATAAGCTTCCTCATTAGAACACTTAGCAGAGCCAAAACCAGCAAGACCTTTTGGTCCTTCTTCGTTAAATGTTTTTGTAAATCCATTAGCAGCTATATCAAGAGCATTTTCCCATGAAGTCTCTTCAAAATAATCATAAATATTTTTATCGTCTATATTTGCGTCCCATTTTTTTGGAGCTGTTTTTTTTCTAATTAGAGGTTTTGTTAATCTTCCATCATGATTAATATAATCAAAACCAAATCTACCTTTAACACATAATCTGTTCTCATTGGCTGGACCATTTTTTCCATCAATATGAAGTATTTTATTATCTTTAACACTGACTTCTGTCTGGCATCCTACTCCGCAGTAAGGGCAAACACTCTCAACTTTTTTATCTGCCACTAAATCATTTCTTTTACCCTCTTTATCAACCAAGGTAGTTTCTAACAAGGCGCCAGTTGGGCAAGCCTGAACACATTCACCACAAGCAACACACGTACTTTCTCCCATAGGATCATCTAGATCAAAAATAACTTTAGCTGTAGAGCCTCTAAAAGCCATACCTATAACGTCATTAACTTGAACTTCTCTACAAGCACGAACACATAAACCACAGTTAATACAGGCATCAAGATTAACACTCATAGCAGTATGACTTTGATCTAATGTGATTTTTTCCTTTGAGGGAAATCTACTTTCAGTAACACCTAATTTATCTGACCATCTCCAAAATTTAGAGTCAGGATCTGGCGAGGAATCTTTTTTAGGTTGATCAGCAACTAATAGCTCAAAAACCATGGATCTAGATTTTTTTGCTCTCTCTGAGTTAACTGTAATTTCCATTCCTTCTGTTGGTTTTCTTATACATGATGCAGCTAACGTTCTTTCACCTTTAATCTCAACCATACAGGTTCTGCAATTACCATCAGCCCTATATCCAGGTTCATCAGAGTGACAAAGATGAGGTATATCTATTCCATTTTTTTTGGCCACTTGCCAAATAGATTCATCTTTTTCTGCTTTGTATTCTTTACCGTCAATTTTAAAATTTGTGATGTCAGTCATAAATTAATTGGTTACCTCAGATGGAAAATGTTTAATAACTGAAAGTAGAGGATTTGGTGCGGCTTGACCTAATCCACAGATAGAAGTGTCCATCATTGCAGTTGATAATTCTTTGAGTAATTCAATATCCCAAGATTCTTTATTCATGAGTTTGAGAGCTTTCTCAGTTCCATTTCTACAAGGTGTACATTGTCCACAACTTTCATCTTTAAAGAAAAACATTAAATTTTTAGCAATGTCTTTCATATTGTCTTTGTCAGATAAAACAACTATTGCGGCTGAACCAATAAAACATCCGTGTTCTTGGAGGGTGTCAAAATCAAGAGGAATTGAGTCAAGGCTTGCAGGAAGAATGCCTCCTGACGCACCACCAGGTAAATATGCTTTGAAATCATGATTGTCCAACATACCGTCACAATAATCTTCTATTAATTCTTTGATTGTAATTCCAGCAGGAGCTAACTTTACGCCTGGATTTTTAATTCTTCCTGAGACAGAATAAGTTCTAAGTCCTTTTCTTCCATTTAATCCGTGACTACTAAACCAAGTGGCACCTTTTTCTAAAATTTCTCTGACCCAAAAAACTGTTTCGACATTATGGATTAGAGTTGGTCTACCAAATAAACCCACTTGAGATGGAAATGGTGGTTTATGTCTTGGGAGTCCTCTTTTACCTTCCAAACTTTCTAACATTGAAGATTCCTCTCCACAAATATATGCACCCGCCCCTCTTCTAAAATGAATTCTTGTTTTGATATTTAAATTAGCATCTTCGATCTTTTTAATTTCTTCTCTCAAAAACTTGATAACGTCAGGGTATTCATCTCTCATGTAAATATAAACATCAGTTGCCTCTACCACCCATGCTGCAATTAACATTCCCTCCAAAAATCTATGGGGATCTTTTGATAAATAGTGATGATCTTTGAAGGTTCCTGGCTCACCCTCATCTCCATTAATAGCCATTAATCTCGGTGATTTTTCTGCTCTTACAAATCTCCATTTCCTACCTGTTGGAAAGCCTGCTCCACCTAATCCTCTAATGCCAGAGTTTTCCATTTCTTCAATTAGTTTCATAGGGTCTTTATTGTTAGAAAGGCATTCTTCTAATAACTTGTAACCACCATTTTTTTTATAATCTTCAAAACCAATAAAATTGGGTATGATTGGTTTTAATTCTTTTGAGTCTAATATTTCTTTTACTTTGTCAGTGGTGGCAAAAGGAACATGTTTTTTTCCAACCTCCACGATTGGAGCCTGATGGCAACGGCCCATACAAGGAGCCCGGACTACTCTTACGTCTGGGCTAAATTCTTCCTTCATTTTTTTTTCTAAAGATTGACATCCATTCATTTCACAAGTGATGCTATCACAGACTCTAATAGTAACAGGCGGGGGAGATGCCTCTCCTTCTTCAATTATATCAAAGTGCGCATAAAATGATGCTGTTTCGTATATTTCTGTCAAAGGTATGTTAGTTAACTCAGATAGAGCAGTTAAATGCTTGTAAGATAAACATTTGTAGTGATCTTGAATTAGATGAAAGCTTTCGATAAGCATGTCTCTTTGTCTAAAGAAATCATTTGGAATTAAATTCATTAGTTCTTCGATAGAAGCATCATCTGCATGCCTACCTTTGTTGTAAGTAAGAGCATTTCTTCTTCCAGAACCTGGGTGTATTTTTTTCTTATTTTCCATTGATTGTTACTAATACTTATATTTTTTTGATAATCAATCAATTATTAATAGATAATTAATTAATAATTTCTACTTATCAAAAGATTTTGCAAATTTGATAAAATTATCTTTTAAAGGCGCAGGATTAGTGTCTTTAATAAAAACTAGGCCAATTTTATGAGAAATAGTTGGGCTAACAAGTTCAGAGAAATATGCTGACTGCCGGTAGTTAAAAGCTTGTGTAAAAAAGAAAGGCATAATAGTTGAAAAATTTGACATATTAATTTGAGAAAATATTTGAGTAACAGAATTAGATTCTAATAAAACTCTGGGATTAATACCTTCATCCTTGAAGACTGTGTTAATAATCCTTCTAAATTGATTGTCGTCAGATAAAAGGCATAAATCTAAATCTTGGCAATCAGACCATCTTACTGTTTTTTTTGTCTTAAATTTTTGATTGGATGATATTAAAAAATACCTCTCATCATAGAAAGGTATTTTAGTAACACCTTTGATAGGTTCATTTTCTAAATAGGTAATTCCAATATCAATCTTATAATCATGGAGTTGTTCATCAATTTTACTTGAAGGCATAGATATAACTTTTGTATTTACGTTTTTATGTTTTTGAACAAAAAAATTAATAATATTTGCAATTTCTAATTGAGCAGTTGGGATAACTCCTATTCTCAAGGTACCAGATAATGAATTTTTAAGTTCTGAACTTAATTGTTTAATTTCAGAATATTCTTTGACTATGTTTGAAAACCTATTCTTAAGAACTTTTCCTTCTGAGGTTAGACCCATAAAATTTTTACCTCTTTTAACTAAAGTTACGCCTATTTCATTTTCTAAAGATTTAAGTTTCATTGATAAGGCAGGTTGAGAGATATTTAATTTTTCAGAAGCTCTTTTAAAATGTTTTTCGTCATCAAGGACTAATAGAATTTCTAAATTTTTAATATCCATAAAGACAAACTATACAATAAGGTATTATAATTAAAAAACAATTATCAATAAGCAAAAATTATTATAAGATTTATTAAATGAAAAATTATAATTATCTAGACACTAAAGGTTATGAATGCCCAATACCAGTTCTAAAAGCATCAAAATTTATAAAAAAATTTAAGAGAAAGTCTAAGTTTCATATAGAAAGTGATGACACATTATCAAAATTTGATTTTGAAAATTTCTGCAAGGAGAATAAATATGAAATCATTTCTATAAAAATTATAAAAAAAATTGTTCATATTAAGTTTAAAACTTAAAGAACTTCAAGTTATCTCCCTTTTTAATAGATATTTTACCATTAGGAACTTCCACGAGACCATCTGCATTACTCAGTGAGACTAATTTAGCAGAACCTTTTGTATTATATAATTGAGCACTATTATTTTTATCAATTTTAACTCTATAAAAATTGTTAAAAGATTTATTCTTACTAATATTAAAACCAGATAAAACCTGTGTTGCATTTACTGACTTACCAAAACTAAATAAGTTAAGAAACTCTGAGACTATAAAAAGTAAATTTATACTAACGGCTAGAGGATTACCAGGAAGAGAGAATAGAAATACATTTTTGTGATGACTGAAAATACAAGGCCTACCAGGTTTAATTTTTATATATTTAAAAATAACTTTTGTATTTTTTTCTATAAATTTTGAAATGAAATCTTTGTTACTTGAAGATGCACCTCCTGAACTAATCATTAAGTCAAATTTTATAATATTCTTTTTATAAAAATTTGAAATTGAATTTTCATTATCACTTAGGATACCTAAATCAACAATGTCTATTGGCCATTTTTTTAAAAAATTAATAATTTGATATCTGTTAGAGTCGTATATTTGAGATTTATTTTTTTTGATTTTAGTTGAGTCAATTAACTCATCTCCAATAGAAAAAACACCAATTTTAATTTTTTTATACAATGGAATTTTTTTTATTCCGACTGAAGCTAAAAGTGCAATTTTAAATTCTGTTATACGTTCATTGGAACTCAATATAAGAGTATTTTTTTTTAAATCTTCACCAATTTTTTTTATGTCTTTTTTGGATGCATTGTTTTTATCAAATATCAATATTCCATTTTTTACTTTTACTTTTTCAAGGGGGACTAAATATTTAAAATTTTTATCTATCGTAGCTCCTGTATTAACTTTATATGCAAAGTTTTTATCCAAATTTGTTAAATTAGAACCACATGATATCTCTTTTTTATGAATCTTTATTTTTTCAGACTTTACGGATGACATAACATAACCATCTAAACCCGCAGTTGGTAATTCGGGTAAATTAATTGGTGAATAAATTTTTTTTATAGACCTACGATCTAAAGCATCTATTAACTTTTCATTTACAATTTGATAATTCTGAAGTTTTAAATTTTGAATAAGCTTTATTGCCTGATCTTTAGATACTAATTTTTTCATTTAATTTTTAGAATAAATTCAGCTATTTCGGGTATTTGATCATGTTGAAAATTTGGAATTGTACGTTTTTGGGTTTGATCTGTAACAATGGCTAAAACATTAGGTAATTCTAGGTTTAATTCATTTTTATTATTTTTCTTAAAAGAGACTTCAATTTTTTTTAATTCGCTATTATTTTTAAATCCTTCAAAAATTAAAATTTCACAATCTTCATGCATTGCAATTATTTGAGATACATTCTCATCCAAACTCTCCTCTTCAATCATATGTGCTAATCTCTTATCGGAAACAATTGTTGTTTTAAAAGCTCCAGATTTTCTTATTTTATAACTATCGGTTCCTTCATGATCAATATCAAAATTATGATGAGCATGTTTGACTACACCCACTTTAATGCCTTTATTAAAATAATAATTGGTGAGATTGGAAACCAGGGTTGTTTTGCCACTATTCTTCCACCCAATGACAGCTATTGTTTTCATATTCACACCATACTACAATTAAATTAAATATGTCAGATTTTATTATCAAACCGAGTGTTAATAACAATAAGTTATTTAAAATAAAAAAAACAATAGATGAAAATGGAAATTTAATAAATTTACCAATTATTGTTGAAAAACCATTAACTCTTTATTTAAATAATCAAGAGATTGTCACTATGATGACAATAAATGATTATCCTGAATATTTAGCAATTGGATATCTTTATAATCAAGGCATGCTGGAGAATTATTCAGATATTAAAAAAGTTGAATATCATAAGGATCTTAAAACAATTGTGGTGAGAACTAATTCAAAAACAAACTATGAAGCTAAGCTTAAAAAAAAGATAAACACATCTGGTTGTGCTCAAGGGACAGTTTTTGGAGACTTAATTTCTGAGATTGAAGATATAAAATTAAATAAAAAAATTAAAATTACTCATATGCAAATGATGAATTTATCAAAAATTATCAATATGGAGCCAAGCTTGTACTTAAAAGTTGGTGCAATTCATGGATGTGTCTTATGTGATGTAAATAAGCCAATGTATTATTTTGAGGATGTAGGTAGGCACAATGCTGTTGATAAAATTGCAGGATTAGTGATTAAAAATAATATTAACACCAGTGACAAAATTTTTTACACCACTGGTAGGCTTACAAGTGAGATGGTTATTAAGTGTATTAAAATGAAAATACCAATTTTAATATCAAGATCAGGTTTTACAGCTTGGGCAGTTGAGATAGCAAAAAAAAAGAAATTAACAATGATTGGTCGTGTAAGAGGCAAGCGATTTAATATTTTATCAGGTGAATTTAGGTTACAATATGAGTAAGAGCGTTGTTGGGGCTATTCTGACTGGAGGAAAATCTTCGAGGATGAATTATATCAATAAAAGTTTTTTGAATATTAACAACAAGGATTTTATTGAAATAATAATTAATACACTTAGCAAGAGATTAGAAAAAATTTATATAAATGCTAATCAGGATCTAGAGAAATACACTAAATTTAATAGACCAATTGTTTCAGATTTAATCAAAGGATTTAAAGGTCCTTTAGCAGGTTTGCATTCCATAATGAAACAATTTGAGTATGATAAATCAGATATATGGTTTGCCTTAGTTCCGACAGATGCCCCTTTTATTCCTATAGAGTATATCGATAATTTTATTAAGCATTCTAATGCTGATAATTTAGTCTTTATCTCAAGAATTAATAATAAAATAGAGCCTATGTTTTCTTTTTGGTCCATTAAAACTTTAGAAATTATTGAAAAGGAGTTAATTAAATCTAATGGTGTAAAAATTATGAAAATTGCCGAAGATTTAAACTATGATTTTATTGATTTTAATACTGTTAATGAAATTGAATTTATGAATATAAATACAAATGATGATTACTTAAAAATTAAAAATTTATCGAGAGAAAGTGATTAATTTTGTTTTTTCATTAATAGTTTTTTGATTTTTTAGGTACCCTCTAGTAATCAAGAATGCATCCAAATCATTAAAATTGAGAAATGAAAAAGCGGGAATGCCAGAAGTGAATGTTAAAGGTTCAATTGTTACTGATATTTTAGATAGCACATCTAAGTACAAGAAGAAATCATGAACACGTGTTCCTCCAAGGACCAAAACATTAGAATTATCACCAACAAGATTTTCAAATTCAGATATCTGACATACGTCAGGATTAAAATACAATTGATTAGGGATCTCTGGATTAATGACCTGTATTGACTGAACTTGTCTTGAAAAAATAATTCTTTTCCTGTCTTCCCTATGGTTTAATTCATGAGTTTTTCTACCCATGACACACCAATCAGAGATAGATATTTGATCTGATAAAAGCTGATGATCTTCTTTCGAAGTCCATAAAGAAGGATTATCACCTTCTTTTTTTGCAATGAAGCCATCTTGTGAGCAAGCGAACATTAGAGAATAGTTAATCATAATTTATAAATCTATAGCAATTGAAGGGAATATTAAATATTAATTAATCGTGAGTATTTATTTACCAATTGCAGAGATCTCAATCAATATCTATTTACTTTTAACCTTGGGTTTATCTATTGGATTTCTTTCAGGGTTATTTGGAATTGGTGGAGGATTTATTGCTTCACCATTATTAATTTTAGCTGGTGTACCAGCTACAATAGCTGTTGGAACGACAACAATTCAAGTATTTGCCTCATCATCTACTGGCGCGATTAATCATCTACAAAAAAAAAATGTAGATTTTCAAATTGGCTCAATTTTAATCGCTGGCGGATCTGTCGGTACATTAATTGGTGTTTATACATTAAGAAAAATTAATACAACAGGTCTTGTAGATAATTATTTATATATATTCTATGCAACTATTTTGTCGCTCACAGCTTTATTTATACTATTTGAGGCAGCAAAGGAAAATGTAAAGAAAAGAAAAGGAAAATTTAAATTACATGAGCATTCGTGGATTCATGGCTTACCATTTAAAATTAAATTTAGAAAATCAAAACTTTATATAAGTATTTTCGCTCCGCTTACTATTGGTTTTTTTATTGGTTTATTGACAGGATTTACTGGTATTGGTGGAGGCTTTATCTTAGTGCCATGTATGATTTATATATTAGGCATGACTACTGTGTCTGTAATTGGAACATCTTTATTTAACATAACAATTGTGTCGTTGATCTCTGTAATATTACAAGTAGTTGTAAATCAGAATTTAGATTTTATTTTAGCAATAATTTTAATTATTAGCAGTTCATTAGGAGCAGCGCTTGCTTCAAGATTTATAGAAAAAATTAAAATAGATTATTTGAAAGAAGCATTTGGTTTTTTAATACTAATAATTGCAAGTTTATTGATTTATGAACTCCTTAGAACACCTGTCTACATGCAAACCATAGACATATTATGATTAAATATTTAATTATTTTTTTAACTACATTAGTCCAACTAGAGGCATCAAGTTTTTCATTAGATAAATACGAGATTAATATAGAAAGTAACTTCTTAGGAGAGGAAATTGTTATATTTGGCGAAAAATCAGCAGATCATGATTTACTTATAATTTTAGAGGGTAAAGGAGAGAAGGTAAGATTAAATGAGAAAGTTAAAAAAAAAATACTTTGGACAAATAAATCAACAAATTATGAAAATATTCCTAATTATTTTTCAATTTTTTCTCTTCCAAAGAAAACATTAAATGAAATATTCTTGATACAAACTGTTAAAAATAATCATCGTTTAATTTCAGACGCTTCTCAGAAATTATTCAAAATAAGAGAAGCACTTAAAGAAAAATCATTATATTTTGAAAAAACGTTAACTGTAGCTGAAGATAGTTTATTTTTTGGTAGATTTAAAATTCCTGATAATATTAATAGCGGCCTTATAAATATTTATTTTTATGAAATAATTAACAATAAAGTTATTAAAGTTACACAAAAAAAATTAACAATTGAAAAAATAGGTTTTATTCAAAAAATTGAACAGTTACTATATTCTCAATCACTTGCGTATGTTTTTGCATTAGTTTTATTTGCAATTCTATTTAGCTTCATATTTAATTATATTTTAAGGAGAAAATGAAAAAAAATTTAACTAAGAGAAATTACTTTGTCGTTATTGATAATAGTCAAGAGATGTGGAAGGCTGTGCATTTTTGTATGATTAGGGCAAAAGCGATTAAAGCCAAAATAACAACAATTAGTTTTGCTGAGTCAATCTCCGATCAAATTATGCTAGTGAATTCTGCTGAAAATATTATTCATGAAGAACAAATAAAGATTGAAAAATTAAATCACAATAAGGTTCATTCTTATTTGAAAGAAAAGTCGAAAATTAATGCGGATTCTAAAGTTTTTATGTCTGACGATTTAGATGGTTTTATAAAATATTTAAATGACTATTCATCTAACTCTACTATCGTATTAGCAAGTAGTACGGAGATAGGGAAACCCGGTCCATTAATCGATAAATTAATCTATGAGAAATCTAATTTACTTAAATGCCCTTTGGTTATTATATCTGGTAACCTGTCTGATAAAGAACTCGAAAGTATTGTCTAATAAAAAAAATCTGGACTCTAAAATTTGCCTAGTTTGCAAAAGACCATTTAATTGGAGAAAGAAATGGGAAAAGGTCTGGAATGATGTTAAATATTGTTCTGTTAAATGCAAAAAAACAAAAAAATAGCAAAAATACTTCTCGATATTGGATGTGTTAATATTAATTTTAGAAAACCATTCACACTCACATCCGGAAAACTTAGCCCAGTGTATGTTGATTGCAGGAAATTAATTTCATTTCCAAAAGAAAGAGAAATTATCATTAATGAAATGATAAAACAAATTCAATTAAAATATAAAAAAAATATCTATGTTGCAGGTGGGGAAACTGCGGGAATTCCCTATGCAGCTTTAATAGCTCAGAAAATTCAGCAACCAATGATATATATAAGAAAACAACCTAAAGGTTTTGGAAAAGGCAAACTAATAGAAGGTGAATTTAAAAAAAATACTACTTCAGTACTTATAGAGGATATGGCAACAGATGCGGGAAGCAAACTTCATTTTGTCAAATCTCTTAGAGCAAATAAATTAATTATTAAAGATATATTCGTTGCTTTTTTTTATGGTGTGTACAAAAATGCTGACTTGAATTTGAAGAAAATGAATGTGAATCTAAATTACTTAGCAACTTGGCATGATATTGTATCAGTTAGTAATAATTATTTGTCACAAAAAGATCAAAAAAAACTTGAGGACTATATTTCTAGTATAAACTAATGAGTCGAACCATAGCAATTGTTTCAGGAGGTTTTGACCCTATTCACCCAGGACACATAATGATGATGGAGGAATGTAAGAAATTTTCAGACTATCTTATTGTAGGATTAAATTCGGACGTCTGGCTTACTAGAAAAAAAGGTAATTTTTTTATGGATATGAAGCATAGATCATACGTAGTATCCAGATTAAAGGTAGTTGACGAAACTATGGAATTTAATGACGATGATAACTCAGCATCAGATCTTTTAAAAAAAGTTGTAGAAAAATACCCCGGTACAAAAGTTGTCTTTGCTAATGGAGGAGATAGATCCGACCCTTCAAAAGTTAGGGAATTAGAGATAGCTGAAAAACTAAAAATTGAGCTAAAATTTGGGGTTGGCGGAAGTCACAAAGAATCATCTAGTTCAGATCTATTAGGAAGATGGAAACAATATATACTTGAGAGTATTTAAGGGAATAGTTTTTGACTTTTCCACTTAAAGTTATCTAATTTTTCAAAAACTAAACGGTCATGTATTCTGTGAGGCATATCTTGCCAGAATTCAATTTTAATTGGTGTTACAATAAAGCCAGTCCAATACTTAGGTCTTGGTACATTGTTTTCATCGGGATATTTTTTTTTAAAATCCTCAATTAGTGCTTCTAATTCTGATCTAGACTTAAGTACAGAGGACTGCTTTGAAGATAAGGCACCTATTCTACTCATATAGCCTCTTGAATTGAAATAACTATCAGCTGTCGAATCATCTACTTTTTTTACTGATCCTTCAATGCGAATTTGTCTTTGCAAAGATTTCCAATGAAAACATAAAGCAACATTATTATTTTGAGAAATTTGTATTCCTTTATTACTTTCTGTGTTTGTATAAAAAATAAAACCATCAGAAGAATGATCTTTAAGTAAAACCATCCTAGAATGTGGTTTATTATCTTCGCTTATTGTTGCTAAGTTCATAGCATTAGGATCATTTAACTCTTTTTCTTTAGCTAAACTAAACCATTCATCAAAAAGCAAAAAAGGTTCTTTATTTTTATCTAACATTTTAGTAATTCTTAATAATAATATAATATACAGTGAAATTAATAATATGGATTTAAAAAATAAAAAAGGATTAATTATGGGTGTGGCTAACGATAAGTCTATAGCCTGGGGAATAGCACAGCAATGTGCTAATTATGGAGCAGATCTTGCATTCACTTATCAAAATGAAATGCTATTGAAAAGATTAGAACCTTTAGCAAGAAGTGTTGGATCAGATACACTTATTCAATGTGAAGCTGACAAAGAAGGATCAATTCAAGAAGCTTTTAAACTGATTGAAGAAAAATGGGGTAGATTAGATTTTTTTGTTCATGGCGTTGCTTTTGCTGATAAAAATGAATTAAGGGGTAAGTACGTAATGACCTCAAAAGAAAACTTCTTAAATTCTTTAAACATATCCTGTTATTCTTTTACAGAGTCTTGTAAATACTGTTACGACTTAATGGATGAAGGTGGAAGTATTATAACCCTGACTTACTATGGAGCTGAACAAGTGATGCCCCATTACAATGTTATGGGTGTTGCAAAATCTGCACTCGAAGCATCTGTAAAATACTTAGCAGTTGATATGGGAGATAAAAATATAAGAGTTAATGCTATTTCAGCTGGACCAATTAAAACTTTAGCAGCATCTGGTATTGGTGACTTTAGATTTATCTTAAGATGGAATGAGTTAAATGCTCCTTTGAAAAGAAATGTATCCCAAGAAGAAGTTGGAACTACAGGAGTTTATCTACTTAGTGATTTATCATCTGGGGTTACAGGAGAAATTCATCATGTTGACTGCGGTTATCATACAGTAGGCATGGTGGCCGTTGATGAAGCTCAAAATGTAGCTAATTTATTAGAGGAATTTTCAAATAAAAAATAATTAAAATTATGTCTCATAACTCTTTTGGAAACTTATTAAAATTTACTACTTGGGGAGAAAGTCACGGAGAGGCTATTGGCTGTGTTGTCGATGGCTTTCCTGCAAACATAAAAATAGATGTTAAATATATTCAAAAAAAACTTGATTTAAGGAAACCTGGTCAATCAAAATTTACAACTCAAAGAAATGAAGATGACAAAATTAAAATTTTATCAGGTGTTTTTGAAGGTAAGTCTACCGGATCACCAATTTCTTTTATAATTTATAACACAGATCAAAAAAGCAAAGATTATAGTGATATTAAAAATAAATTTAGACCAGGACATGCTGATTACACATACTGGAGTAAGTATAAGAATTATGATTATAGAGGTGGAGGCAGATCAAGTGCTAGGGAAACAGCAATGAGAGTTGCTGCAGGCGCCATATCAGAGATTTTAATACAAAATTCAAAATATAAAAAAATTAAGATTGAAAGTGCAGTAATACAAATTGGATCAGAAAAAACTGATAGATTGAAGTGGGACTCAAAAATAATAAATAAAAATCCTTTTTTTTCGCCTGATAAAAAAATGATACCCATTTGGGAAAAATTGATTTTGGATCATAGAAAGAAGGGATCTTCATTAGGAGCGATTATTGAAGTAAGAGTTTCCAATATGCCAGTAAATATCGGGGAACCAATCTACCAAAAATTAGACAGTGAATTATCAAAAGCGATTATGTCCATCAATGCTGTCAAAGGAATAGAATTTGGAGCAGGTTTTAATATTATTGAACAAGACGGATTGACCTCTTCAGATAAAATGGAAATAAAAAAAAATAAAATTAAATTTTTAACTAATAATTCTGGTGGAATTCTTGGAGGTATATCTTCAGGACAGAATATTGTATTCCGTTATGTCGTAAAACCTACTAGTTCCGTTTTAGCTGAAAAGGAAACTATCTCCAAAAATAAAAAAAACACAACAATTTCTACGAAAGGTCGTCACGACCCTTGTGTTGGAATTAGAGCAGTACCTGTGGGCATCGCAATGACAGCTTTTGTGTTAGCTGATCTCATTATGATCGATAATTCAAAAAAAATTAATTAAAAATATTTCTTGGATATTTTTTTATAAATACTATCCGTATCTAATTTTGCAGTAGTATACTGGTCATTCATATCTGAATGATCAAGAAATTCATCTGGCATAAAACAATTTACAAGCATGGGTGTTTTTTTCATTTGGATGAAATAATTGTTAACTTGAGCGGAGAAACCACCAATTGAATTTTCCTCAATAGTTACAAAACAATCATGATTTTTTGTTAGAGTTTTTAAAATAGATGTATCTATAGGTTTTGCAAATCTCATATCAATAATTGTTGGTTTAATTTTATAATTTTTTTCAAGCAATTTAGATACACCTTTAACGGAAGCTATTCGAGTTCCAAGATTTAAAAGAGCTATTTTTTTTCCTTTTTGAATAATATTACATTTTCCAATTGGAATTTTTTTAAATTTAGTTTTTTCATTATAATTAATCACTGTGTCTCTTGGGTACCTAATAGCTGAAGGATTTTTATTAATAAAAAGTGATGTATAAATCATATTTTTTAAATCATCCCCATCAGAAGGAGCCATGACAATAAAATTAGGAAGACAAGATAAGTAAGTTAAATCGAATGAGCCCGCATGAGTGGCTCCATCTGCGCCAACGTATCCAGATCTATCTATTAAGAATCGAACAGGTAACGATTGAATTGCAACATCATGAACTACTTGATCATAGGCTCTTTGAAGAAAAGTAGAGTAAATTGCAGTAAAAGGTTTTATATCTTGAGTTGATAAACCTGCTGCAAATGTAACAGCATGCTGTTCAGCAATACCAACATCGAAACACCTTTCAGGAAATTTATTTTGAAAATCGCTAAGGCCTGTTCCACCAGGCATTGCAGCAGTAATAGCTACAACTTTTTTATCAATTTTTCCAATCTGTAGTAAGGTTTTTGAAACTACTTTGGTGTAGGTGATATCTTGAGATTTTTTTTGAGCGCCAGAACTTATATCAAAACTTGATACACCATGAAATTTATCAGAAGACTGTTCAGCTGGTGCATAACCTTTACCTTTTTCGGTAACAAGGTGTAAAAAAATAGGGCCAGTTAGTTCTTTATTCTTAAATTTTTTAAATAACTCAACAAGTAAAGTTGTATTGTGTCCATCAATCGGACCAATATAGTTTAAACCAAGTTCTTCAAATAAAGTATTACCAGTTATATAACCTTTTAAGTATTCCTCAGTTTTTTTTGCGAAAGTTTCAACTTCTGTAGGCAGATTACTTGTAAATTTTTTAATTGCATCCTTAACGTTTATATAAGTTTTAGAACTAAGTAACTTGACTAGATAATTACTCATAGCTCCAACAGGTTTAGCAATCGACATTTCATTATCATTTAAGATGATGAGAGAATTTTTATTCAAATGACCAATGTTATTAAGACCTTCAAATGCCATACCAGCACTAATTGCTCCATCACCTATGACACTTACTACATCGAATTTTTTTTTCAAAATATCTCTAGCTACAGTCATACCTAAATTCGCAGCTAGAGAAGTAGAACTATGAGCAGCACCAAATGGGTCGTAAATACTCTCAGATCTTTTAGTGAATCCCGAAAGTCCATTTTTCTTTCTAAGCGTGTGTATCTTACTTTTACGTTCTGTAAGTATTTTGTGAGGATAGGCCTGATGCCCTACATCCCAAATAATTTTATCTTGCGGTGTGTTGAATACATAATGCAATGCTACCGTCAATTCTACTACACCCAAGCTAGCACCAAGATGACCTCCAGTTTTTGATACAGCGTCAATAGTAAAATTTCTTAATTCACCACATATTTGCTCTAAATCATTAATAGAATATTTTTTTAAGTCTCTAGGGTTGTTAATTTTACTTATAAATTTCATTAAAAATCTCTTCTGATAATATAACTTAATAGTAAGTCAATATTTATGATATCACTATTTTTAATTTCTAATTTATCGCAATACTTAATAAAATTTTTTTTGTGAATAGAAATTTTTTCTAAGCATTTTTCGTATCCAATTTTATATGCTATATTTGGTTTATTAACATCTTTTCTTAACTTTTTTCCAACTTTTTCAAAAGAACCATGAAAATCTAGCAAATCATCAGTAATTTGAAAAATTTTACCAAATTCAAATGAAAGTTTTTCTAGATGAGAAATTTGTTTTGCATTAAAATTTTTTAAAATACCCAATGATACAAAACAAAATTTAAATAAGGCTCCAGTTTTTAAATCTTGCATTTTATTAATTTTATTAATTGGGGATGATTTTGTCATATTCAAATCTAAACTCTGGCCACTGATGAGACCATTTAAACCACTACATTGACATAATAGATCAATAATTTTAATTTTATGACTATCAGAGATATGAGCTGATTTAGAGATTTTATGAAAAGCGACTACTTGAAGTGCATCTCCACACAAAATAGCTGTAGCTTCATTAAATTTTTTATGAATTGTTGGCTTACCTCTTCTTATATCATCATCATCCATAGCAGGTAAATCATCATGAATTAGTGAGTATGTATGAGTTAGCTCTACTGTAATACCCATATCCATTAAAGCTTTTTTATTTAAATGAAAAAAAGAACCAAAAAAGTATATTAAAAATGGTCTTAATCTTTTTCCTCCTGTTGAAAATGAATATTGAATAGATCCATAAATATTTTTTTCATGATTTTTTAATTTTTGTAATTCTTTTGATGCTTTTAATTCAAAGGATTTTTTGAATTGAGATAATTGTTTTTCATTAAATCTCATTCAAAGTCTTCAGTAGTAATTGTATTCTTAGATTTAATAATTTTTTCAATTTTTAATTTTGCTTTTTTAAGTTTTTGGTCACATATTTCTTTAAGAGCAATTCCTTCCTCAAATAAAGAAATACTCTCTTCAAGGGGGGTATTTTCGTTTTCTAAAAGTTCTGCAATTTGCTCTAACCTCATTAAAGAATCTTCAAAATTTAATTCATCATTTTTTTTATTCATTTTTATTATATTCATAAAGAGCCTTTAAATGTTCATCTAAGCCATTTTTTAAACCCTCCTTATCATATCCTCCTTCAAGAACAGAAATAACAGGCGTTTGACCGCCAAATTTATTTAATACTATATCTGTAACCCAATAAAAATCTTCGTCAATTAAATTTATAGAAGCTAGAGGGTCTTTATAATGTGCATCAAAGCCTGCAGAAAAATAAATTAAATCAAAATCTCGATTAATTGGAGAAATTATATGCTTTTCAAACAAGTATCTAAATTCTTTTGAATTAACACCTGCCTCTAAAGGACAATTATAAATATTACCACACCCCGTCTCAGCTATATCCCCTGAACCAGGATAAAAAGGAAATTGATGACTTGATGCATAAACAATATTTGGATTATTTTCAAATGAATGCTGTGTGCCATTTCCATGATGTACGTCAAAATCTACAATAAGAATATTATTAATATTAGGATTTTTAAATGCATTAGCAGCTGACACTGCCACATTATTGAAAACACCAAATCCCATTGCTTTTGATGCTTCAGCATGATGGCCTGGAGGTCTATGAGCACAAAAAAAAGAACTATTTTTTTTTAGATAATTCATTCTAATTATTTCTTCAAAAGCAAGTATAGATCCACCAGCAGCTAATAAATAGCTTTTCAAACTTGTTGAGCTTCCTATTGTATCTGGGTCATAATAAAAAAAATTTTTGTCCGGAATAGAATTAATTATATTATTCACATATTCAGTTTGATGAATTGAATATAATTCCTCTAAAGAGACTTCTCTAGGTTTAATAAAATTATGTTGAGAATATTTTTCTTCAATAAGGGATTTTACAATTAAATATCTTTCAATGTTTTCAGGATGAGACTTACCTGTGTCATGATTAAGGTACTCATCATCCATAATAAAATTAATTTTCATTTATTTTAATACTCTTAATAAAAAACTTTTTAACCAAATATAATTTTCGGGACTAAATTTCTTATAATTAATGAGAGATTTTTTCAAACTATCTTTATATTTAGAAATTAGCTCACTATTAGTTGAATACCATCTTAGAATAGTAGGACCATCAACTTCGGGGTGGAATTGCAGGCCATAAAAAGGCATTTTTTTAATTTTAAAAGCGTCAACTTCAAAAGACCTCCCAAAACCAAGTACATTCATAAATTTATTTTGACAAATACCTTGATTATGAAATTGCATAAAAGTTACATTATTTTTTTTAAAAGTATTTAAGTCAGGATTAATGATCTCGCGATATCCGATTTCGCTTTTTTTATCATCATTAAATATAATTTTAGAACCATAGAATTTAGCTATTAATTGTGCACCCAGACATATACCAATAGTTGGTATTTGATATTTAGCTAATATCTCAATTAAATTAAACTCAGACTTTATACTAAGAGAACGGTCATTAGCACTAGCATTTCCACCAAAAAAGATTACTAAATTATAATTTTTAATATCAGATAAATTTAAGAGTTTAACATCATTAGAATTGATAGTTGAAATAAGGAAATGAGACTCAAATAATACTTTAGAAACTAGACCGGAATCGAATGGCCTATGATGGTTAATTAAAAGTGCTTTTTTCATTTTTAGTAAAGTTAGACACTGTAGCAAATATTATGGCATATGAAAGCAATGATGATCCTCCAGAACTAACAAAAGGTAAAGGCATTCCAGTTGGAACAAACAAATTAATAGAAGTAGAAATATTTACGAATGCCTGAAAACAGGTCATGAAAGCTAAAACAAAAACTGTGTTTTTTAAAAAAAGATTATCAAGAGAATCAGATGCTTTTTTAACAAGATATAAATACATAGGATATAAAAAGACTATTATTATACCAAATAGTATACCTACCTCTTCTATAATAATTGAAAAAATAAAATCATTTTGATTTTCTGGAATAGAATATTTTAACTGACCCTCTCCCAAACCTACACCAATTAAACCTCCTTTGTTAATTGCTTCCAAACTAGATTGAACTTGAATGCTAGTATTAAAAAAAAAACCAAAAATCCTATCTCTTATATAGGAGTTAAGAAATATAACTAAAGTCATAAAAAAAATTCCAATAAGAGAAAGCAGAAATAAAAATTTGATTTTTCTAATATAGAGGATTGAAACTAAAGAAAAGGAAATAAAAAAATAGATAGAAGTAGCAAAATCTGGTTGGGAAGCTATTAATGAAATAACTAGAACAGAGATTGTAAATGGAAAAAATATAATTTTATAATTTGTATTTTTAAGACTTAAATAATAAAACCATGAGATAAAACAAATAAACGGACCTTTAATTACCTCAGATGGTTGAAGTGAGAGACCAAAATATTTAATCCATCTCTGAGAGCCGTTTTCAGCATGGCCAAAAAAATGTGTAAAAATTAATAAACTAATTAATGCAAATAATGAAAAGTTTAGAATAATTTTTAAATCATTTTTTTTTAGAAAAATAATAACGATAAATGCGGTAAGTGAAATTAAAACGTAAATAATATGTTTTAATAAGTTTAAGTCAGCTCTAAGAGAAAACAGAGTAAATATACCAATGATAATTAAAGATAATGGAATAAAGATTAATTTTTTATCTATTGATTTCAAAAATAGAGAAAATAAGGAATTATCTGTAATGTAATTATTACGATTCATTAATATATTTCTTAACTAATTTATTAAAATGATTTCCTCTGACAGAAAAATTCTTATAAAAATCAAAAGACTCACCACCAGGTGAAAATAAGACATGGTTTGTATTATTACTTGCATTTATTAGATGAGATAAAAAAATAACTAAATCTTTAAGGTTTAGAAATTTAATAATATTTGAATTTGAGTGATGAAGAATTTGATAAAATTTATCCACGTCCTTTCCAAAAATTAATATGGTAGAATTTTGAATTTTTGGTATTTCCAAATTAATTTTTTTAAGAAGACCTCCTAAAATAAGAATTTTTGAATTACTATTAATTAAATTAAAAGTTTTAATTGAATTTAAAATATTAGTGGATTTACTATCATTATATATTTTCAATTTTCTAGTATTAACAATAATTTGATTTCTAAAAGGAAGATTATTAATATCAATATTTTCATTTAAATTAATAGTATGCCCAAAAAAAGACATAATTTCTGAAACTAATGAGATGTTTTCATTTACAAATACATTTGTTGTGCTTATTTTTTTTATTCTAAAAAGTTTAAATTTCTTACTTATTTTAAACTTTTTATCATCAATTACTTTTAAAGTGCCTGGATTAATTAAAACACTGCCGTTAATTTTAAGAAGATTTTTAATAGATAGTTTTGTTTCGATATATTTTTTAAAATTAAGGTGATACTTAAGGTGATCAGGATATAGATTAGTAATGCAGCCAATATTTAGTTTAAGGTATTTTATTTTATCTAATTGATAGGAACTAAGCTCAAAAATAATGTAATCATAACTGTTTATAATCTTACGTATATTTTTTTTTTGTAGTATTGTTGTACCTATATTTCCTAGCAATATAGATTTATTTTTTTTATTTAAAGTACTATTTAAATAATTTCCAACACTAGATTTACCTTCAGTACCAGTTATTCCTATAGTTTTGACATTATTTTCTTTTTCAATTAAAGATCCTAAAATATCTAAATCTAAAATAATTTTATGCTTAAATTTTAATAAAATTAGGTGATTTCTTAAAGAAATAGAGGGTGATATGCATATGTAAGAAACTTCTTCCAAAATTTTTAATAGGTTTTCTTTTTTACATATTTCTTTTTTTTTTAGTAATTTAATTTTACTATCATCATCATCATATGCTTTAAAATTATATTTATAATTCCTTAAGAATTTAATTACAGATGTTCCACTGACACCAAGGCCATAAACAAAAAATATTTTATTAAAATCAATCAACTATCTAATTTTCAATAAAGATAAAGCTAATAGGCAAAATATAAAACCCACTATCCAAAATCTAATAACTATTTTTTGTTCAGATATTCCTTTTTTTTCATAATGATGGTGAAGAGGTGCCATTAGGAAAAATCTTTTTTTTGTAAATCTAAAATAAATAACCTGAATTGATACAGAAATAGCTTCAATAACAAATAAACCACCTGCTATGGCTAAAACAAATTCTTGTTTTAATAATATTGATATTACAGCTAGGCTACCGCCCAATGATTGCGATCCAGTATCTCCCATAAAAATTTCAGCAGGATGTGAATTAAACCAAAGGAAAGCTAAAAGTGCTCCTATAGAAGCAGTACAAACAATAACCAACTCAGCAGAGCTTGGAACAAAATTTAATAGCAAGTATTCTGAATAAATAGCATTTCCTATAATATAAGAAAAAACTGCAAACGTTAAAAAAACAAATATTAATGGCATTGATACAAGACCATCAAGACCATCAGTTAAATTTGTTGCGTTAGTCGAACCTACAATCACAAAAATAGCAAAGAAAACGTAAAAAAAACCTAATTCAAGAGAGAAATTTTTAAAAAATGGAAGATAAAGTCTGGTTAAATCAATTATGTATTGATTAATGAGATATAATAAAAATAACGTAATTATAATTTGAAATAAAAACTTTATTTTAGATGAAACACCTCTTCTATATTTAATTTTAAGATAATCATCTGAAAAGCCAAGTAGTCCAAATAATACAAAGGATAAAATTACTATGTAACTAAATTTGGAAAAAGAAGAGGTCCATAAAATCGTACTAATAACAATTGAAAAAATTATTAATACACCACCAAGTGCAGGAGTACCCTCTTTAGATAAATGGGTACCAGGGCCGTCTGATCTAATAGGTTGACCCGATGGAAAGAGTCTATTTTGTAAACTAATCCAGTATGGCATAATCAAAAAAACGATAAAAAAGGAAGAGATAAGAGCTAAACCAGATCTAAAAGAAATATAACCAAAAAGATTAAAAAAGGTACTAAAACTCTGAAACGAAAATAAGAAATCTGCTAACATAATTCTTTAACAACCATATCAAGTTTATTACCATGTGAACCCATAATAAATATATTCTTACATTTATTTAATTTCTTAATTATATGAGGTAAAGATTCATAATAATTCCTAAAAAAAAATTAGTTTTTTGGAATCATACTTATTAACTAATTTATAAAATTCATCACCTATTAAAAAAATATTGTTATTATTTTTAACGATTTCAATAATTTGCTTGTGATATAAAGATGAAACTTTACCAAGCTCTTTCATAGAACCAATTATAATAATATCGTATTTATTATATAATGGCATATTTAGAAAAGACATAAGATTTTCCCTAAGAGAGTATGGGCTTGCATTATAGCTATGATCATAAATAGTGTATTTTTTATTATTTTTAATAATATATCCGTGTCCTGGCAATAAGGATTTAATATGGAAAAAATTATCTTTTAAAGAAGTACTGACAATATTTTTCATAGCTAAAAAAGTGAATAAAGCAATTTTAATATTAATGATATTATCAGACTCTGACTTTATGAAGTATTTATTTTTAGAAAAATTAAAACTAATATTGGAAAATTTTTTTAATGTTTTTATTTTTAAATTATCAATATCTTTTTCCAAATTAATAAAACTAATTTTTTTATTAGACTTATATTTATTTGGAATTAAATTTATGTTTTTTCTGAAATTAATTAAACCAAAACTAAGTCTATTTGAATTTAGTAAATATAACTTATTTAACATTAAAGATTTATACGACTCAAAATTACCAATATGAGAATCCTCAATATTTGTTATTAAAACATAATGAGGATTAAGAATATTAGTGAGTTTTTTCATTTCATTTATCTTACTAATACCTAACTCGAAAATTGAATAGGTACTATTAAATTTAATATTTAGAATATTAAATATTAATCCAAGTTCATTATTAAAATTTTTATAAGATTTAAAATGAGTAATATTTTTACTAAATAAATAATTAGATATATTTTCTTTCATTGTAGTTTTGCCAACAGAACCAGTAATAGCAATAACTTTTCCTTTGTATTTATTGAGAACTTCATATGCTATTAACTTAATGAACTTTGTAACATTCATTGTGTAAATAACTTTTTTATTAGAATGTTTTGAATTGATTATTGCTAATAAGCAACCCTTTTTTAATGCAGAATCAATATAATTACTTCCGTCATCATTTTTTGTTTTAATACCAATAAAAATATCACCTTTTTTTATATTTCTAGAGTCAAAGACAAATCTAGGATTCTTTTCAATAATAATTTTAACAATCTTAGAAATTAATATTTTTTGCAATTTTTATACTTTCTTCTATATCACTAAATTTATGTGTTATATTTTTATATACCTGCGTTTCTTCATGTCCTTTGCCAATTATAAATAAAATACCGTTATTTTTTTTTAATAATGCAAAACCTTTTTTAATTGCTTTTAATCTATTGGGAATATTATAAAAATTATCACAATGCTTTGTTAAGTTTTCTCTTATCAAACTTGGATTTTCATTTCTAGGGTTGTCGTCAGTAATGATTTGAATATCACTAAAATTATTAACTAATTTTGACATTTTAGATCTTTTATTTTTATCTCTGTCACCACCACAACCAAATATTACAATTTTTATAATTGATATTTGTGAGTAAGGTTTCAATAAATTTGATATTCCATTAGGTGTGTGAGCATAATCGACTATTACTAACTTATTAAAATTATTAAAAATAATCTGATGTCTACCTTTTATGGTTTTATTATTTAGAATATTTTCATTTTTAAATTTTACTTTCATCAAAGTAAGTAGTGTATAATTGGTTAATAAGTTCTTAATTACAAAATTATTAGGGACATCAATTTTCTTTATTAAATTTCCATCTAATAATATTTTAGTTTTAAAAATATTCTTATTATCAATAGTAATATTTTTTTTTATTAGATAATCATCTTGGTAAATAACATTAAAGTGTTTGTTAAGTTTATTACTGAATTTTTTTGGTATTATATTTTGTATAAGTAATGTTTTACCTTTTTTTATATGATTTTTTAAAAGATCAATCTTAGCCTGATGGTAATTATTTATATTTTTATGATAATCAAGATGATCCTGAGATAAATTTGTCAATATTCCAATATCAGCTTTTATATTACCTAATCTTTTTTCAACATAGCCAATACTGGAAGCTTCTATAACTAAATATTTACATTTATAATTTTTAACTGAAGACTTTATTCCATTCATAATTGTTATTAAATCAGGTGTAGTATTAAGGGATGATTGAATTTTTTTTCCATTAGCATATAAACCAAATGTTCCTATATAGCAGGTGTTAATCGATGATTTATTTAAATTATTATAAAGGTTATATGCTACAGATGTTTTACCATCAGTTCCTGTAATTAATATGATTTTAATTTTCTCCTTAAAAAATATTTTTGAGCATTTAATTGCATAACTATTTAGATCTTTAGCAAATAAATAATTAATTTTTTTATTTATCTTTATCTTATCCTTGAGGCTGTGATCACAGATTATATGGTCACATTTTTTTTTTAAGGCAAGTACTTGCAGATTATTAAAATTCTCAGTTTTTTTTGTATAGGTAAAAAAAATAGATTTACTATCTAATTCTTGCCAACTAGACTTTAATCCATATCCAATTTTAACTTTATTGCTAAGATTCATTAAATAGTGCTTAAATCCTTATCACATGAACTTACCTCCAAAGAAAACAAAATTTGCGCCATAATATTATAAAACGAATTTTTAACTGTGTTACCTGCTGTTAAATATTTAAATTTTGTTTTTTTTGGATGATTCATAAAAGTTAATGCCAAATATCTTGGTTTGTTATATGGAAAATAAGACATGTAAGTAACATTGTTATAAACTTTTGGACTCATGTCTTCATTATCTTTAATAATACTTTTATCGTCTGCAGTTCCTGTTTTTCCTGCAACTAAGCAACTCCTGTAAAGCATATGATCAGACTCATTTGCATAAAAAAGTAATCTATTAATATTACTTGATACTGTATCTAAGTTTAAATCTTTGAAATTTCTTTGTTTAGTTATGTTAACTTCAAAATCTCCTTTACCTGTAATCATTCTAGAATATGCGTTAATTAAATTAATTGGAGAGACGGATAATGCGTAACCAAATGCCAAATTATCACAGTAATTTCCTTTTCGAGTATAGTGGAGAGGTTGAGAAGGCTCAATTGTTTTAATATTTTCCATTATAGAAACAGAATTTAGTAGACCTAAATTAAATAAATCCTTTTTAAATTGAAAGCTACAATCAATTTTTCTATTAATTAATGCTGCACCAATATTTGATGATCTTTTTAAAATATCTTTAGTTTGAATTTTTTCCTTAATAGGGAATAAATCCGTAATATAACCATTGCCTGTGTGACGTTTTAAAGGTTCTGTTACATCAAAATATTCATCTAAATTCAGAACATTATTATTTAACGCTGAGTAAACTGTTATTGGTTTAAAAACTGATCCAAATTCATATCTATTAGAAATTGATGGCATTACAGAATCATCGAATTTTAAATCTAAATAATTTCTATTTGCGTTATAAGTATTGACCAATAATTCTTCTTTTAATAAATCAACTAAAATAAACATTCCATAATTTGCATCATATTTAATCAGTTCTTTATCAAGGACATCTGATGCCTCTTTCTGTAGGTCAATATTAATAGAAAGCCTTAAGGATTGATCAAATGAATTCATTTGTTTTTCGATTAAAGATTGGCCCACATTATCAATATCCATCTTACCAATTAGATTTTTTGTATAGGCATTAAATGGATAATTTCTTTTATAAAATCTATCTAACTTGATTTCAGGATTTCCTAAGTACAATGTTTCTAATATCTTTTTTTTACTTGGCGATCTATCTATAAAAAAAAAATTACTAGTAAGATCATTTATTTGCTTTGCAATTTTTGGACTTAAAATGTTTATGTCCTTAATTAGAATATTTTTATAATTATTATTAAGATTTTCAAAGTTACTTACTTGAATTTTATGAGTGATTAATGTTTGAGCTAAAACATTATTATTTGCATCAAAAAGAGTTGGGTAAACGATCTCTTTTGTTTTAAAAGTTACGGACTCACTTGATTTAGATACGATTAAAAATAATTTTATTGTGATGATTATAAAAAAAATAAATACAATCGTTTGAAAAATAGAATAATAGTTATGAGTTTTTTTTATTAAGCTGTAGTCAGCTTCGTTAATTAGATTTCTTATCATAATCTACTTTTACTATTGTCATGTTTTTATTAAAATAATTTTCAATTATAATGAATTTGGAATTAACATACTTTTTATCGGAACTAATTAATTTGTTATGAAGTTCTCTAGAAAGATCAATTTCTTTTTGCTGAAGTTGATTAGTCAATAAATTGATTTTACTATTAAGAGAAAAAATATTTATCTCTAATTCTTTTGCTATATTTTTAAATAATAAAAAAAATATTATCGCTATTAAAATAATAAAAATTTTAAATGTATATTTAATTAGCATTTATATCTCGCTACTCTTAATTTCGCAGATCTAGCTCTTGGGTTATTTTTTAATTCATCACGATCCGCCGTAATAGGTCTTTTTGTTAATATTTCGTAGCCCCAAACTTGATTTTCTTGAAAAGTAAGATCTCTTTTTAATGAATAATTTTTAAAGTGATTTTTTACAATTCTATCTTCCAGACTATGGAAGCTAATTATGAAGATTAGTGCATTGTTATTGAGAAACTGTTTAATTTTAACTAAAAAGATTTTTAAGTTTTCTAGTTCATTATTGGCTTCTATTCTTAAAGCTTGAAAAGGCTTAGTAGCGAAATTAATCTTATTAGATCCAAAATTAACTCTAGATTTTTTTAACAATTCTATAAAATCAAAAGTAGACTTAATTTCATTAATTTTCCTGTAAGCAATAATAAATTTTGCTAATTTTTTAGAATTAGATATTTCCCCATATTCACTAAAAATTTTTTCTAATTTTTCTTCCGAATAATCATTCAAGATGTCATAGGCCGAAATTTCATAATCAGCATAATTCATTTTAAGAGGCACGTCATTTTTAAAAGAAAGACCAACATCATTATCTTCTAATTGATTAGAGGAGAAACCTAAATCTAAAAGAACACCATCAAATTTATCGGTGATATGATTTTTTTTAATTACTTTATCAATATCTTTAAAATTAGATTGATAAAAATCAAATTTTTTATTTATAGATTTATTTTTTAGAGCTATGGTTTTTGATTTATTATAATTATCTAAACCTATAACCTTGCTACCTCTTGATAAAATTTCATTTGTATGTCCTCCAGCACCAAATGTTCCATCCAAAAAAAAATTGCAATTATTAAAATCTATTCTTTCAATAATTTCTTTAACCATTACCGGCTTATGTAAGTTATCCATATTACTTAATAATACTTTTCCTAGCTCTTTCTTTATTTTTAATACCCATTTTAAAGTCCCAAATTTCAAAATAATTACCCTTACCTATGTAGATTATATCTTTTGATATTTTAGAAAATTTTTTCTGGTCATCTTTCAGAATGAATCTTCCATCACTATCAAATGAAATTTCCTCAAGATCTGAAAGTATTGCAGTTCTTAGATCATCTTTTTTTGTCGAAAAAAAATCTTCCTCTTCAACTGAGTTTATAATGGAATTAATTTTTTCTTCTAAATAAATTTCTAAGCAATTATTTTTTAATGATTTAAAAAGGTAAATCTTTTGTTTTGAATTTTTTATTGTGTTTTTATAACTTGAAGGTATCGAAATTCTATTTTTTTTATCAATTGATCCTGAAAATGAAGATAAAAATATAGACATGGTATTGACTGGGATTATATGGGAATTTACGGTATTAGTAAAATGTTTAATGGGTAGCTATAAGCTGAGTTCTGTAATTTTCATAGAAAATCTGCAATCATTTATCTTGGCTTTATATTACTATAAAGCTCCAGCGATCAACCCAGACCAATTGTAGAAAAAATTTTAGCCTCTATTTGATCTTACTCGTGATAGGGTTTACATATTACGACATTTTTTAGATGTCCGGTGAGCTCTTACCTCCCCTTTTCACCCTTTCCTTAATAAATTACATAAGGTGGTTTTTTTCTGCTGCACTTTCCCTAGAGTTACCCCCGACGGAAGTTATCCGTTATCACTTTCTACACGAGCTCAGACTTTCCTCTTCTAATTAATTAAAAGCGATTGCACGCTACCCAAGTTTAACTTATATCAAAAAATTATTTAATAAAATGGTTAAAATCTTGTATAAAATTTTTGCTTATAGTGTTATCGATGGATTTATAACCTAATTTTCTTTTTACAGCTAAAATGCAATGATTTTTATAGTTTGTAATGTATTTTTTAGAAAATCCATATTTTATTAACAT
>ERZ887830.345-NODE-345-length-30203-cov-24.568263_pt1 | contig 30203 bp, 30 predicted proteins | sample MGYA00521101_ERZ887830 | MGnify/ENA primary metagenome ERZ887830 (study PRJEB32303, sample SAMEA104408592) | aquatic metagenome | biome: Marine water; feature: Pelagic; material: water | place: Baltic Sea | collected 2014-06-05T16:38:00 | depth 1,762 m ... | reverse complement strand
TCAAGCCAGAACTAAAAATCTTCACTGCTAGAGAAGGCGGTGTCGAGCACGTTGGAGCGGACAATATGTCCTTTGGCAGGGATTATATCGCTGACTGGTTCGCCGATACCCTAGGGGACCAGAGACGTTAATAGCAAACCGAGAGCTGCGGCAAAATCAGCCGGAACCTTGCGCGACTGTGGATTGCTTTCGTCAAATGGTCTTGCAGGAAAAATTCAGCAAAGAGGACAATATAATGGAAAACACTATCCCCCGACGCATTGTCACGGGACATAATTCTGAAGGACAAGCGATCATCCAAGAGGATGGTCCGGCGCCTCGCGTGCAGCGTATCGGTGGCGAGACGGGTCCAATGTTTTATGAACTTTGGAATACCACAGCCAGCCCCGCGCTAATTGATCATGCAAGCGGAGAGCCTCATGAGGAAGGAATCCAACTGGTACCGCCAGAAAATGGCACCCGCATCCGCATACTCGATATTCCGCCAGATGATGAAAGCTTCGCTGACCTGTCTCCTGAAGAGCGTATCGCGCACTTTGCAGAAATAGGCGCCGGTAATGCTGTGGCTGATGGTGGTACAAGTGAACGTCATGCTCATATGCATAAGACCGAAACCATTGATTACGGAATTGTGCTGGATGGCGAAATCGTTTTGATTATGGATGAGGGTGAAACGCTTTGTAAAACCGGCGATATCATCATTCAGCGAGGCACTAATCACGGATGGGCAAATCGGTCAGATAGGAATTGCCGCATCGTCTTTGTTCTGGTTGACGGTAAATTCAGCCCAGAACTTGCATCTTCTCAGGACGGCGCACAATGAAACTTGCCACATTAAAGTCTAATAGTCGCGATGGTACGTTGGTGGTTGTATCCGATGATAATCAACGATGCGTAGATGCTCAAAGCATTAGCCCCAACCTCTTAGCGGCCATTGAAAACTGGGATAATGTTGAGCATGACCTCAGACAGCTCTCAAATGCACTCAATGGGAGCGGCAGCGAGGGACAGCCTTTCGATGCACTGACCGCTGCCTCTCCACTCCCTCGCACCTGGCAGTGGCTAGATGGCTCAGCGTTTCCCCAGCATGGCAAATTAATGGAGAAAGCCTACGATCTTCCACCCATGGATACTCAGAAGCCATTGATGTATCAGGGGTTATCCGACTGCTTTTTTGGCCCATCTGATGATATTCCTTTTCCCTCGGAGGATGGCGGTATCGATTTCGAAGGCGAATTTGGTGTAATTGTTGATGCGGTACCAATGGGTACATCGGCTGAGCGCGCCATGGAGCACATCAAGCTTATAGTGCAGCTGAATGATTGGAGCCTGCGCACCATAGCCGTCGCCGAAATGAAAACCGGGTTTGGTTGGGTACAGGGTAAACCTGCATGCAGTATGGCTGGTGTCGCTTTAACACCAGATGAACTGGGTGATGCATGGCGAGACGGCCAAGTTCATTTGCCACTTCGGGTCGACCTCAATGGAGAGCGATTTGGAGAAACCGTGGGTAATGAAATGGATTATGGATTTCATGAACTGGTAGCCCACGCCGCGGCGACCCGTGACCTGCCAGCCGGGACCCTTATAGGTTCTGGGACTGTATCAAATGTCGACTACAAAACAGTGGGATCCGCTTGCATCTCTGAGCGGCGGGCGATCGACCTGATCGAGTGTGGAGAGATACAAACACCATTTATGTCGTTTGGTGACCGGGTTCAGATGGAGACCAGAGGACCCAACAATGAGCCTCTCTTCGGGCCTATGGACCAACGGGTAACACAGAAAGGAACCGTAATATGAGCATTAATAAACCTTCGTTCCAAGGAGGCAGTCACCCTTGGAAAGTCTTAATTATTGGCGCAGGTATCGGTGGGTTATCCGCCGGGATAGCATTGCGCAGCAAGGGCTATGATGTCGAGATAATTGAAAAAGACCCTGAGTGGACCGTCTACGGTGTCGGTATTATTCAGCAGAACAACGTGATCCGGGCCATGTATGAGCTCGGAGTAATCGATGACTATATTGATGCCGGCTATGGTTTTGATCATGTTAAAATTTTCGCTCCCAATGGCATGGAAGTCGCAAAAATACCTATACCGCCCCTTGTAGAGGGATATCCGGCTAATGCCGGTATTGCCCGGCCTGCCCTGCAAAAGGTCCTTGCTGAACGCACCAACAGCGTCGGCGCCAAGATTCGCCTGGGTCTGACCGCAGAAACTATCAATGACAGCGGCGACGTTGTCGATGTCACCTTTAGTGACGGCAGCGAAGCACAATACGATTTGGTGATTGGCGCTGATGGGATCTATTCTCAAACACGTCAGGCTATTTTCCCCCAGGCACCGCGTCCTGAATTTACCGGCCAATCTGTATGGCGCTATAACTTTAACCGACCTGAAGGCATGGAAGGTCTTCACGTGTATAACGGGCAGGTCGGAGTGGGTCTGGTACCAATGTCTGAAGAGCAGATATACATGTATATAACGACCTCAGAGCCGGGAAGTCCGCGCTTTGAAAAGTCGACGCTTGCGGATGAAATGAAGGCACGACTGCAGATGGCCTGCCCTACTTTGCACCACTTCGCGAAAGAAATTACTGACAACGAAGAGGTAGTCTACCGCCCGCTGGAATGGCTCATGCTTGAAGGCGACTGGCATAAAGGCCGCATAGCCTTATTAGGTGATGCTGTGCATTCGACTACGCCGCACTTGGGACAGGGCGCCGGACTCGCTATCGAGGACGCTCTTGTTCTAGCCGACGAACTGACACAAGCCTCAACCCCTGAAGCGGCCTTCAAAAATTATAGAAATCGCCGCTTCGAACGCTGTGACTACATCGTTAAGAGCAGCCTTGCTATCTGCATGGGCCAACTAGGTAAAGGTCCACTGATTGATAACAGCAAAGCGACGGCTGAAAGTATCGCCGTTGTGGCCAAGCCTATCTAGCTGAAGCGCATCGCCAAGATTTGGGGAAGCTTGCGCATCTATTAATACTGGAGGCATCTTCCCCCATGTCATCGATGTTATTAGCAGAGCCCCAAAAGGCTATTGGAGGCAGCATACGTTTTCTACAGGTAGCTGCAGCATAAGATGGGTATTATTAAATTCCATGTATAGTTTTAAGAGTACAACAACTGGAGGAGGAAGTGATGAGAAAATCAACAATGCATATCCCTGGCGTCAGTGACACTACGGATGAGACAAGAACTCCTTTTCCTTTGGATCAATGGTATGTTGCGGCACTCAGCAAGGAACTAACCGACAAGCCTCTGGGGCGAACCCTGCTTTGTAACAAGGTAGTAATGTTTCGCGATGGCCAGGGAGACGCATGCGCGCTTGAAGACCGCTGCTGTCACCGCGCGCTGCCCCTGTCCTCAGGTACCGTCGAGGCCTGTGGCATTCGTTGCGGATACCACGGCATGCTCTATAACGGGCAGGGTCAATGCTTGGAAATTCCCGGACAGGATATAGTGCCACCACGTGCCAAGGTTAAAAAATATTATGTGCAGGAAAAAGACAGCATTATTTGGATTTGGTTTGGCAGCGACGAGGCCGCAGAACCTAGCCATTCAGCGCCAGATTATGCCATCCATAGCAGCGGCGATTACATTTGGGACGGTGCTGCCTACTATTACGAGGCGCCGTATCAACTTATTCACGATAACCTACTTGATCTGAGCCATCTCGGCTATGTTCACCTGCAAACTATTGGCGGCGACGCCAAAACTCACATGAATGCCGAGATGAATGTGACGGCAGAGGCAGACAGTGTTCGTGTAGTCCGCCACATGCCGAATTCAACACCACCTCCTACCTATACTGCTGCTTATCCCTTTAGTGGTCTAATCGACCGTTGGCAGGAGATTGAGTTTCACCCTAACCATCTGCGCATATGGACTGGTGCGGTTGACGCTGGCAGCGAAGAGGTCAATGATCCGGCAAGAGGCGGCTTTCACATGCGGGGCTTTCATGGCGTAACGCCAGAAACAGAATCCACTGCTCACTACATTTGGACTATAGCGACAAACCCCGAATCTAATCCTGAGGAAGTTTTGAATAAGGTTGTGGCTCAAACCGCCCTGACCTTCGACGAGGACAAGGTGGTTATCGAATCCCAGTATGCCAATATACTCAGTTTCGGTGAAACGCCGTTTATAAGCATTCATGTAGATGCAGCCCCAAATCGGGCCCGTCGCATTATTGATCGGCTCAGAACCACGGCAGAGTAGGCCCGCACTAACACCCTCAATGCTGTTCTGAACTTGGCGGGGGTTTTTATGATTATCTCTGAGCTAACCGATTCATAAAACTGTACGCTCAATAGGCTAATACCGCCGCATTACTCCCACTCAATGAGTAATACTCTCTGAAACCCTTTATTTAAAGGGGTTTTAAAAAAGTTTGTATTAACTTTGTATAAGAGAGGTTTCATTTTTTACCCATTGTTGTATGACTATACCTATAACCTAGGTGTTTCATACAAAGTTTGTATCAGAAAATTATACATGTTTTGTTCACTGACTCACTGTGTCAGAAGATAAAATACTGCCCTGGTCTAACTGGTTTTTCTTGGTTGATTCAATGAAGATTAAAGTGAAAAAGGAGACTCAATCCTACCTTATCAATTGCGAACCGATTGTTTCAGCAACAAGCATCTCCCTCTTGAATAGGTGGACAAACAACATCTCCAAAAGAACAAAAAATACAGCAATCACCCTTATTAGGTTTTAAAAGTGCTTTACAATTTGCACATTCATAAAAAAATTGACAACTATTAGTCGGCATTGTTTCAGTTTTTTTATATCCACAATTAGGGCAAGTTATAGTTGAGTTTAATTCCATTTATCAACACCTTTTAGATATGGGTTTTATCACATCAATTATTGCCACAAAAGACATCAACAAAAGTGCCACATAAAAAATCGTCCTACTAAATGCAAATTCCCAAAAGACATAGAGAACTAAAAAAATCACAAACGGACTTGTAGTATTTAAAAAACCACGCAGATGGTTTTTATGATTAAACCACGAATATAAATTTGAAACCAAGACTACTAAAGTAAAAAAAGGTAGCAGGTAGTTAATTGCAATACTCTCAAAAACAGACAGAAATCCCAACCCCATAACAGAAGCAAGTGAAATGAATGCAGGAAAACATGCGGGACAACTTAAAGCAGCAATCCAAATACCAACAGTTCCTATTTTATCTGTATGAAATCTTTTCATTATTTCACTCCCACTCAATAGTCGCAGATTTACAGAGCCTTATAGACAAAGGGCTACAAGCACGAAAATAAAACCGTGTAACTTTCGTGTAACTCTTCCCTTCTGTTTTTGTTCTGCCCATTAAACCAATTCCTCTGTTTTATCAGTAACTTAGCGACTTGTAAGTTACAAACATTGTAACTCTAATGCCCTACTCCAAACATACCTTCATCTTCTATTTTTTTTATGTTTGCTTTTGCTTTATCAAACAATCTGTATGTAGCCATTTTGTAATAGTTCTTTGCTTTCTTTCTTTCTTCACATTGTGGTGTCTTAACTGCAATGCCTAAATACTTAGCAATATACAGTTCTCTTAATTTCTCTAACTCATCTTCTGTTAGTAAACGAGCATCTACAAACTCATCTTCGTTCTGGTTAATTCGAAATAAGGGCTTTCGTCATTAATCAGAAAGCCCTTAACATTAGATCGCAGTTTTGCTGTGAACGAGTCTGTAGAGTACAGGTAGTACAACCAGAGTTAATAAGGTAGAGGATATGATCCCACCAATGACCACCGTTGCCAGAGGTCGCTGCACCTCTGCGCCAGTACCTACGTTAAGCGCCATGGGCACGAAACCAAGACTCGCCACTAACGCGGTCATCAGCACTGGCCGCAAACGTGTCATTGCACCATCAATAATCGAGTTTACTAACTCGCCAGTTTCTTCCATCCTCTGCCTGATAAAAGACAGCATCACCAGACCATTCAATACAGCTATACCAGAGAGCGCGATAAAACCAATCCCTGCGGATATTGAAAGAGGCATATCTCTGATCCAAAGCGCAAAGATGCCGCCAGTTAATGCCAAAGGGACGCCTGTAAAAATTATCAAGGCGTCTTTGACTGAGCCGAATGCAATCACAAGTAATGTAAGGATCAGAAAAAGCGTTGCGGGCACAACCAAACTCAGTCGCTGACTTGCGCTTTCCAATTGCTCAAACGTACCGCCATAACTTATCCAGTAGCCACTTGGCAGTACCACATTGGCTGCGATCTGCTCTTTAGCATCATTCACAAAAGAGCCTAAATCACGATCTCTCACATTTGCTGTGACTACGATACGGCGCTTTGCGTTTTCTCGACTTATTTGACTGGGTATATTGGTATATTCAAGCTCAGCCACCTCGGCGATTGGCACATACTCACCATCATTGGTCATGATGGGTATATTTCCCAGTGCTTCTAAGTTATTGCGAATATCTTCAGAATAACGAACAACAATCTCAAAACGTCTGTCACCTTCAAATACTAAGCCTGCTACTTTGCCGCCAACGGATGCACTTAACCATGTTTGCAAGTCAGTTACGTCTAAGTTGTAACGCGCCAGCGCATAAGGTTTCGGGTTCACCTTGAAGATGGGGATCTCATCTACTTGTTCTACTCGTGCGTCAGCAGCGCCCGGAATACCTTGTAATACGGCTAAGACATCACCAGCTGAATCCCGCAGCTTATCCAGATCATCACCATAAATTTTGATCCCTAAATCTGCTCTAACGCCACTAATCAATTCGTTAAAGCGCATCTGTATGGGTTGCGTAAACTCATAGTTATTGCCGGGCACATTTTGAAGATCCCGTTCTAATTGCTCGACAAACTTCGCTTTCGATAATGCAGGGTTTGGCCATTGATCAATTGGTTTTAACATGACAAAAGTGTCGGTGACATTGGGTGGCATAGCATCAGTAGCCACCTCAGCAGTACCCGTTTTAGCAAACACGGTGCTTACCTGTGGGTATTGCATAATGACCTGTTCAAGCCGTTTTTGCATATCGACAGCCTGCTCAATTCCCGTGCCGGGCACTCTCATTGCATGAAGGGCGATGTCACCCTCATCAAGTTGCGGCACGAATTCAGAGCCTAGACGCATCCCAAACCAAACACTGATGATAACAAGCAATGTCGCAGCACCTACGACTAACCATCGTAATTTTAATGCCCACTCCAATACAGGGCGGTAAACTGATTTAGCCCCTGTTATTATTGGACTCTCTTTTTCACTAACCTTGCCTGACATGAACATAGCAACGGCTGCGGGCACGATGGTGATTGAAAATACCATTGCCGCTAACAATGCCAATATTACGGTAGCCGCCATTGGGTGAAACATCTTCCCTTCGACACCTGTTAAGCTAAAGATAGGAATGTACACAATCGTGATTATCATCACGCCAAAAAGACTTGGGCCTATCACTTCATTCGTTGCCTCAAATACAACTTCCAGCCGTTCTTTAAGAGGCAGTATTGCACCCGTTCGCCGCTGCGATTCACTTAACCGCCTAATACAGTTCTCCACAATAATAACTGCACCATCGACAATCAGTCCAAAGTCTAACGCGCCTAAGCTCATTAGGTTCGCGCTTACGCCCGTTCTTACCATACCTGTTATCGTGGCAAGCATAGCAAGAGGGATGACAGCAGCGGTGATGATGGCAGCTCGTATGTTGCCCAATAGTAAAAATAGGACGACAATAACCAGCAATGCGCCTTCAATAAGGTTTTTTCGTACTGTGTTGATGGCTTTATCTACCAGCGCAGTGCGATCATAAACACTTTGAATAAGCACGCCCTCTGGCAAGCTTGCTTGGATTTCATCCACTTTATCAGCCACGTCTAGCGCAACAGCTCGGCTATTTTCGCCTATTAGCATCATCGCTGTGCCAAGCACAGTCTCTTGTCCTTCAAGTGTTGCAGCGCCCGTTCTAAGCTCCTTACCGATGGCGACCTCTGCAATATCATTTACCGTAACGGGAGATTGGTTTGTAAGCGTTACCACCACGTTACCGATGTCCTCAACGCTTGATAGTCTCGCTTGTGAACGTACTAGTATTTGTTGGCCGTTGCGTTCAATGTACCCAGCGCCCTGATTAGCGTTATTTCGCTCCAATGCCCGCAATAAATCGTCAGTACTAACGCCATAATTAAGCATGAGTTGAGGGTTAGGCTTTACATGATATTGTTTGGTAAAACCGCCAATAGCATTAACCTCTGTTACCCCTTTCACCAAGGCCAGTTGAGGTTTCACCACCCAATCGTGTAACTCACGAAGCGCCATCGCATCAAATTTTCTGCCATCGGCAGTTACTGTGCCGGGCTTCGCGCTAAGCGTGTACATGTAAATTTCACCCAAACCTGTGGCAATCGGCCCCATTTCAGGCTCAATACCATCGGGTAATTGGCTTTTGATAATGCCTAGCCGTTCGTTTATGAGATTTCTGGCAAAAAAGAGATCCGTGCCTTCTTCAAAAACGGCCGTCACTTGTGACAAGCCATAGCGCGATAGTGAACGTGTGTAGTCCAAGTTTGGTAAACCTGCCAAGACGTTTTCTACCAAAAAGGTGATGCGCTGTTCGGTTTCAAGCGGTGAATAGCCTTTTGCTTGTGTGTTGATTTGTACCTGAACATTAGTGATATCGGGTACGGCATCAATAGGCAGCTTTTGATAGCTGAATAGGCCAAAGCCAATTATCAAAAAACAAAGCATAAGAAAAATGCCGCGCTTTTCGATTGCGGTGCGAATAATGGAAGCTAGCATCTTAAGCCTCCCTTAAAACTGCACGCCAATTGACATGGAAACATTTGATTGGGTGAGGCGTTAATGATCATGACCTGCCTCCGACTTTTCCAAATCTGCTTTAATCATGTAACTATTGGAAGCCACGACACGTTCGCCTGTTTCAAGACCACTGATGACCTCGATATAGCGACCATCTGAGACCCCAAGCTCGACCGCTCTGGGCCTATACTCTTCACCCTCAACCACAAACACAACTTGCTTGGCTTCATACTCTTGCACAGCAGATAGAGGAACAGCATGATTGACTGACTTAGTTGATGTCGTAACCTGTGCTTTGACCAGCGTACCGAGTGGCCAATATCCAGTACTATTGTCGATACTTACATTGGCAAGAGAGTGCGGATTGCCATCAGCAGAAGGCGTAATGTAGGCAATTTTGGAGGTTTGATTGAAACCTGCGTGGCTTAGTTCAACTGACTGTCCAACCTTGATGCTGCTAAGCACCTGCGAAAATACAGTCAGTTGTGCCCATACGTTTTTATAATTAGCTAACGAAAAGAGTACTTGTCCGTTTGATAGCTCACCATTATTTGCATGTCGCGCAATCACATTGCCATCAAAAGGTGACGTGATGGGATAACTTGTCAAACTATCATTGGACTCCACAATCGCTAAAATATCGCCTTTATTAACGGGGTCTCCAATGTTGACTTTTACATCCTTAATAACACCGTCAAACCGTACTCTTATATGACTTAATGAGGCGGGGTCTGCACTAATTCGCCCATAAAGTGTAGTTTTTACCGCAATCTCACTAGCGAGCACGGGAGTGGCGGAAATATCGTTCTGAATTGCTATTTCATTGCTCATCCTTACGACTTCACTTGCGTGATTGTCTCTATCGTTGGAATTTGCATCAATTTGTTTATCACCTGCGATTGCGGTGAAGCTATAAAGGCTAAGGGTGAAGATGGAAATAAGTACTTTTTGTAGTGTGAATTTATTCATAATCATGACTTCTTATCGAAATGTTAGATGACTGCTGCAAATTGTCTTGGTGACTTGAGTGCATTGAGTCATCATTGTGTTCAGTCTTCAGCGCGAGACCTGTGAGTGTTTCAATTTCTGTTTTGCTTAAATGAACTTGAGAAGCAGCCTCTATTAATGTCAGGCGGGTTGTCAGAAATTCTTGTCGAGTAGTTACCCATTCCAAGTAGCTGAAACGGCCCTCTAAATATGCGCTCTCTACTAAATCTAACGCTTCCTTTAAGGGGGGAATTACGTTGAGCTGAATAGTTTCAACCTCTAGCAATGCACGTGTATGTTCGCCTAACGCTTGATTAACTGAATGTAATAGACTGCGAAGGTTGCTTTGTTTTTGCAGCTCTATTGCGTCAAGGCGTGCCCTATGCGCTTCGTATTCACCAAGGTTTCGTTCTTTTTGAAACAATGAAACGCTTATTCCGGCAACTAGTGCGGTTTCATCAATACCTTGCATTCTGCGAAGCCCGGCTGACCACTCAATATCAGCGAGGTTATTCGCTTGCGCTAGACGAAGCTGCGCAGCTTGCACCGCATGTGCGGTCGGTGGACTGAGTAATAAGCCCAGTATGCAACTGCACACAATGACAGGTGCATGCTCGAAAATAGGAAACATTTTCATTGGAATATCCTAATAATTTATCAATGTTTAGCGTCGCGAGTATTATCAGCGCGGCACTATCGAAAAAAGTACTAAGACGTAATTTTGGGTGGGCGAAGTAATCGGTTAATAGGTGTGTCAATTACCGCATCTAAATAGTTGAAATTGTGGACTGAAACCACTGTTTTCAGACTGTTGATATGACTCTGACTGACCCATTGTGCATGTGTGCCATGGCAGTGGCCGAAATGGTGGCAATCATCAGGATTGTGGTGCTCTGTACTTACTTTATCACTGGTTTCATTGGCAGACAGCTCAGACTGCTCTTGCTTGTGTTCTGAATGCTTATGCTCGTGTTGCAGGTGCTGAGTGTCTATTGCATGAAAATCTAACGAATTCGCCACAGCAGAAAACGACTGAAAGAGTATCAGCGAGATCACGATGTAACCTAAGCGTTTTAGATTTTTCATGTATGAAAGTCTACCAAACCTAATTCACTTCGTCACGACATTTTTCATTAGCAAACTCCAGCTCAACAGAACGATAGTCGTTTAAAAGATATAGGAGACGCTCTAAATATTTCGACTGTTGGCGGCTATGCAACTGTCTAGTGACCTCTAACGAGTCTTAAAACACATTATAAAAACAACATAATCAGTGCGCCTGCTATCATAAACAAATTTTCAGATAGCGATACAAAACCAAGGGGAACGCTGCTGTCACCACCGACACAAGCACATTTTAATTCCCACTCTATAGATTTATCACTCTGAAACCCTTTATTTAAAGCGGTTTTAAAAAAGTTTGTATTAACTTTGTATAAGAGATATTTCATTTTCTATCCATTGTTGTATGAATATACCTATATCCTAGGTGTTTCATACAAAGTTTGTATCAAGGAGATTATACATTTCTTTGGGAGTGAATAGTTGGGTCTGACACAGAAAGTTGTGTCTCCCTGTGTCAGTTTTTTAGAACATCAGAAAATGGTTTTGAGATAGATTTACTCTCTGCTAAATATGTGATTAGGATGAAACTCTCCCCCTTCACACACACTGTTTTATCTAGTTCCGAGTGTAGTCATTTCGTAGTCTTTAATAATATTATTTAATGAAGACCTGACGGCATCTGACTTGGAATAAATTCCTTTCTTGATGCAATAATTTTCATTATTCAACATCTCATTTAATTTATTCTCTTGATACTGGTGCAATCTGACATTTAATGGATTATCGGTATATTTTTTCATCGTTTTATTAACTCCTAAAGATATAAATAATAGTGACTACTTGTTTAGTGACTTCATTATTGATAGTTCTCGTCTAGACAATCCTTTCTTTAATTCTTTTTCATCAGAACTCTCTTCTTCATCGTCATCAGAAGGGATTTCTGCATCCAAAGCTTCTTTGTCATCAATAAATTTCTTTAATCCATCAATGACATATTGTTTTTTCTTTAACTGTAATTTGTAATCGTAATTTAATGCCTCATGTGCATCTAATATTTCTGCAAGAGTTCTCATGGCATTATTAAATAATCGTTTACATTCTTTTAATGAACTTTTGTCATTGGGTAGACGATTAAATTCTTCAACATCTTTTAATAAATTTTTAATAGATGTATTACCTGAATATTTAACAGTATCAGGTATATCAAGTAGATCATCATATGCCCTAACTTGTTCGTATAATTTCCTCATTAAATTCTTTTTTTCCATTAGATTTGCTTATTAAGTAATTTAATTTGTTTAAGAAGTTTCTCTAACTCCTTTTCTATATCAACTAACTGTTGTTTGACTGTTTTCTTTGCCATTGTCAGAAGCTCCCTGTGTCATTTTTAAATATTTATCAACCATGTCTTTAATCTCATCTCTTCTTTGAACCCAGTAATTAAACATGGTGCTTTCTTTAGTAAATGAATCTTGATTGAGTCTTTCTTCAATGTTCTCTAACTCAATTACATATCTCTTTATGTGGTCTGTCTTAATCATTATTCAGTTTGTTATAGACATAATTAAAGAATACGAACTCAATCGCATTCAAACCCCAAACTGATACCTACTAGATGATTCTTGACCTATGCTAGATGCAGTAGACAGTTTGTTGTATCAATATTATCTGTATGCCTAGTATGTTCTTTGACTGTATAACCACCAAAAGAACGAGAGAACATTCCTGAATGAATGGTGTAGTTAGAGTCATCTCTTAACCAATCAACTAATAGACTGGTGTCTTTCAGAAACGCTTCTTGTGACCACTTACATTGATTCCAACTTAATAGACACATCTTCATAAATGTTGATGTTTCTATGCCCCCAGGGGTTTCAAGAATCATATGTGAATGCAACTTCCCATTCTTGTTTTCAATAACAATCCACCTACGAAGATTTAGAGTCTTGGCATATCTGTTGACTCTTCTCTTTAGATTATTGAAGAACATACGATTATTCATAATTGCTCTTCTTCTATTCGTCTGTGCATATCCAACATAGAAACCATTGAATGTAATTGGTTTATGCCAATCACATATCTCGTCATCTAGTTTCTTGCACCATTGATTGTTATATGAATCAGGATTACTTCTTTCCAACTCAATAAGTTCTTTTACGAACTTATGAACTTTGTTCTTTTGAATTGCACGAACTATTCCTAGACGCTTTTCACTTTCTGTCATTATGTTTTCCATACAGGTATATATGTATTTTTGTATTTCAACTGTAGTGCAGTTCTCTGTGGCTCCCTGTGTCATTTTCTGCTATCCTATTTTGTATGTTTGTAGACAAATATAGACCCACCAAAGTAAGTGAAATGATTCTCACCAGTGAGGTTAAGAAACTTATTACTGGTATTAAGAAAAAGAAGACTGTTCCTAACATGATTTTTCATGGTGGTGCTGGAACAGGGAAAACAACTCTTGCTCGTGCATTGTGTAATGACATGAACATTGAAGTGTTGGAACTGAATGCATCTCTAGATAACTCTATTGATAATGTAAGAAAAGAAGTTATGAACTTCTCTACTACTGTTTCACTTACCTCTCAACAGAAGGTCATTCTTCTTGATGAGTCAGACAATATGAGTCATCAGATGCAAAAGGCACTTCGTGGAGTGATAGAAAAAGTTTCAAACAACTGTCGTTTTATTTTCACTGCAAACTTTGTTGAGAGATTACTAGAACCAATCCAATCAAGATGCACTTTAGTTGAGTTCAAAATTGATGGTGACAAGAGAGTTGAAAAATCTGTTTTGAACCACTGTGTCACTATTCTCAAGAAAGAAAAAATCAAGTTCAAACAGGATGACTTACTGAATCATGTTCAACATTACCTTCCTGACATTAGAAAGGTCGTAGCACAGTTGGAAATGAGTTCTAACAGTGGTTCTTTCGTATTTGATGGTAAGACCACTGCTGTGTCAAAAACGACTGCTAAAGGTGATTTAACTATTGATATGGGTAAGTGCAAAAAACTCATATTAAGACCTGGCAGAAGTAAGAATTGGATGATGCAAGTGTTCAAGGATGGGAAGAAACATCGTAAATCTTCAGGGGCCCCTGACAGGAAAGTTGCAGAACTAAAACTAGATGATTACTACAACGAAATATATGCAGATGAACCTTCTAAAGACCAAATATTAGAATCAATTGCTACAATGGAAAAGACACTATCTCACTTGAGAGGTGTCGTGGAGAGAATGAAATGAGTAAGAGATATTATGTAATAGATTTATGGGGAAGAGGTGGAGAAATCTCTTTTCATGAACTGACTAAAGCAGGTTATGCAATGACCTACAATCGTGCATGGGAATATGAATCTCATTGGGACTTAGACTACGATAGTATATTGGATAGAATGAAAGAGAAAGGTTTCAAAAATGAAACTTTCTACTGGCATGAAGGACAACCACAATATCGTTGTGGAATGCATCAAAATTTAGACACCTGTTGGTTGGATGTCTATGAAACAACAGAAGAACATCTACAAGATTATCCTGATGAAGAAAAAGATGAATGGACAAAGATTAACAAAGAACAACTTGATGCAAAGTTTGATTTGAAATGTGTCTTCAGTCGTGAGGAGCTTTTTCAAACTGACTCTGATGTAAAAGAATTTGAAGAAGAGTGGGAAGATTCAGAAAGAACGATGACTCCCCTTCTTGGATTGTATAGTGACGAAAAAGGTTCTTATGGAACTTGGACTATAGAACTTGAAGAAGAGTTAGACCCTAAACGAATTGTTTATACAGTTGCAGAAACCCAATTTGGGGACATGGTTGATTGGTGGGGATATGTGACAAAGGACAACAAGATTGTTCATTTTGATACTATGCACCCACCTGAAGGAGATACTAAAGGAATGTATGCATCACTTGGTTGGAAGTTAGATTCAGAAAAGTGGGATAGTGATATTCCTTGGGATGAATGTGAGAAGGCAATTGCCGATGGAGAAATAGAGTTTGATTAGTGTTCAACAAATCTTACTTGTATGAACACTTAAAACACTTTTTACACTTCAATATCTAATAGGGTTTCAGAGTCAGTCTAGACGCTTTTTTAGAGGGACATTGATGAACACACTTGATGTGTTCTTCCAACTGAAATACCAACCGACTTTGCAATTGCACGAATAGATTTACCTTTAGACCTCAATTGATAGATTTGATACTCAATATCTTCATCAACAACATCTTTCCTCCCAAACTTAACACCCTGTTGCATTGCCCTCTTGATTCCTATCTTCTGTCTCTCTGCACGAAGATTATGCTCTAGTTCCGAAAAGATTCCGACCATGTGAAAGAAAGATGCACCCATAGTTGTAGAAGTGTCTATGCCTTGTTTGTATGAATAGATGTCCACTTCTAAATCTTTGAGTTGTGATAGAACTGACACCAAGTGTTTCATTGAACGACCAACTCTATCTACTGACCAAACAACCAACTTATCAAACTTCTTTCTTGATGCATCATCCAACATTCGTTTGAGTTCTTTTCTATCTGATGCAGATTTAGTTCCTGATATGGTCTCGTTGTATTCTTCTACAACTGTCCAATCATTCCTTTCGCATATCTCATACAAGTCTAGTAGTTGATTATCTGTTGTCTGTTGTTGAGTGCTTACTCTCACATAGATTGCAACTTTAAGATTCTTTGTGGCTCCCTTTGTCATTATCTACTCCTTATGTTCAATAGTCCCATCACTATTGAATGTGAAAGTCTTCATTGCCTGGGTCTTCATTTGTTCTTCTTGATACTTGAGATAAGTGTTCTCAATATGACTGATACTTGTTCCAGCAAGTTTAGATACATCAAGAACATTAACCCCTGCCAAGATTCTCATTGTGATTCCAAAGTGTCTCAATGAATACCAAGTAAGATTTCTTTCCTCTTTCCATTCCTTACGACTGATACCGATTCCATCCATCAGTGCATTCCAATGGTTTGCCCATTTATGACCACTTAATTTTGCAGTTCCATTTACTGATGAGAAAACTAGGTCATCTTTACCAGTGAACTCTTGTCTTTCTTTGAGTCTTTCAAAATACTCACCACCCCTACAGATAATTTTTCTGTGTCGTCTAACTTTAGAGGTTTCAGGTCTTACATTGATGTGTGCAAGTTTGATTTGTTTTTCATCGGCATCATATGCAGTCTCTATTCTTTCAATGTCACCCCAAGTTAACTGCCTCAACTCTCCTACTCTCATGCAAGTGTTAGTTGAGATAAGAACATAGTCTCTAATCAACAACTTCTCTAATCTCTCTGCCTCATCAGACGCTTTTGCTTTTGATGAGTAAGTCCTCATGAAGTAAGTTAGTTTTCTGTATTCGTTAGGTGTGAAAGAATCTCTTTTGCCAACATCGTCTTGTCTGATACTCATTCGTCTAAATTCAAATGAGTCAAAGTGACATATGCCTTTTCTGTGAAGAAACTTAACCATGTGATTGATGGTTGATTGTTCGTTTCTGATAGTTACTGGTTTGACATTCTTCTTGAGGACTTTTCTGTCTCTCTCGTAGTCAAACAATGTGATTGGTTCTAATTCTGATACTTTAGTTTTCTCACCAAGAATCTCAAGGACACGATTCATTTGAGACATGATGGTGGTGAGTCTTCCTTGAGTTATGACTCCACCTTTCACATCTTGTTGCCTGTCTTCAAGATACAGGTCAACAGCTTCTCTCAATGACATACCAAAGACTTTTTTATTCTGTCTTATGTTAGTCATGAGTTTCATACCTAACTCACGACCTCTCTCAAGTGCAGTTGTTAAGTCTCTAGTCTTGAGTGACTTCCGATAGTGTGTCTTCTCCCCTTGAATCCACATCCTGAACTGAAACACATCGCCACTCTGTGCCACTCTGAATATCTGTGCCTTCCCATCTAGAATGTCGTGTTGATGACTTAAATTACCACCCTTGTTTTGTCGTCTTCTTCTTGCCATACCTTTATGTTTTGCAGTAAGTGACCAAACTTTGCACTAAAGTTTGTATCTACAGAACAAAAATACTATAAGAATAAGGGTATTGTCAAAAGTTTGTATTAAGTTTGTATCTAAATAATCCCTATTTTATAGGGTTTTCAGACGATTTCATCACTCCCACTCAATAGTCGCTGGTGGCTTGCTGGAAACATCATAGGTAACACGAGACACTTCGGTAATTTCATTGATAATACGGTTGGATACCTTCTCTAACAGCTCATAGGGAAGGTGCGCCCAACGTGCAGTCATAAAGTCGATAGTCTCTACAGCACGCAGTGCAATAACCCATTCATAGCGGCGCGCATCACCCACTACACCCACAGATTTAATCGGTAGGAATACAGCAAAGGCCTGACTGGTTTTATGGTACCAGCCGGAGTTGTGCAGCTCCTCGATAAAGATGGCATCGGCTTCGCGCAGAATATCGGCATACTCTTTTTTAACTTCACCGAGAATACGCACACCAAGGCCCGGACCCGGGAACGGGTGACGGTAAACCATATCGTAGGGCAGGCCCAGTTCAACTCCGATCTTGCGCACTTCATCTTTAAATAGTTCGCGCAGTGGCTCAACCAACTCCAGCGCCATATCATCGGGTAAGCCGCCCACATTATGGTGAGACTTAATGACATGGGCTTTGCCGGTTTTAGAGGCCGCAGATTCGATAACATCCGGATAGATGGTGCCCTGGGCCAAGAAGTTAACATTCTTAATTTTGTTTGACTCTTCATCGAAGATTTCAATAAAGGTATTGCCTATCACTTTGCGCTTGGCTTCCGGGTCACTAACACCCACCAGGCCGCCGAGAAATTTATCCTGGGCATTGGCGCGAATAACTTTAACACCCATATTTTTGGCGAACATCTCCATTACCATATCGCCTTCATTTTTGCGCAGCAGGCCATTGTCCACAAACACACAGGTCAGCTGGTCGCCAATAGCTTTGTGCAACAGTGCTGCAACCACGGAGGAATCAACACCCCCGGAGAGGCCCAACAGCACATGGCTATCGCCAACCTGCTCCTGAACACGGGCAATCTGATCTTCAATAATAGCGGCTGCATTCCACAGGGCATCACAGCCACAGATTTGCAGGGCGAAATGTTCAAACATACGCTGCCCCTGAAGGGTGTGAGTCACCTCAGGGTGGAACTGAATGCCGTAGAATTTTTTGTCTTCATTGACCATGCCGGCAATTGGGCAGGATGGGGTTGAGGCCATCAGGCTAAAGCCCTCGGGCATGGCCACTACCTTGTCACCATGGCTCATCCACACATCCAGCAGTGACTCACCATTGTGCCCTACATGGTCTTTAATATCCTGCAGCAGAGCGGATTCGCTCTCTACCTGCACCTGGGCGTATCCAAACTCGCGCACATCTGAGGTATCAACCTTGCCTCCCAACTGGCTAGCCATGGTCTGCATGCCGTAGCAAATACCCAACACCGGCAGGCCCATGGTGAATACGCAGTCTGGCGCGCTGGGTGCATCTGCCCCACCGGTAACCGACTCCGGACCACCGGAGAGAATAATGCCCATAGGATCAAACTCGCGAATTTCTTCTTCAGTTATATCCCAGGCACGAATTTCAGAGAAGACGCCAATCTCGCGTACACGGCGGGCGATTAACTGGGTGTACTGAGACCCGAAGTCGAGAATAAGAATTTTTTGCGAATGTAGATCTGACATTGATTAACCCTAAAAAACAAAGGCTGCGATATTGTTTGAACGCAGCCTTTTTTAAAACACAGTGACAGCATCAATAGCTTATCGACCACCAGCCGGATAATTAGGCGCTTCCTTGGTAATCTGTACGTCGTGCACATGGCTCTCGCTGGTACCAGCTGAGGTCACTCGCACAAACTCAGGTCCGGTTCGCATTTCATCCATGGTGCTACAGCCTGTGTAACCCATAGCTGAACGCAGACCACCCATCATCTGGTGAATAATGGCAGAGACTGGGCCTTTGTAAGGTACTCGACCCTCAATACCCTCAGGCACCAGCTTCTCAGCACCTGCATTAATGTCCTGGAAGTAGCGATCGCTGGAGCCCTGGCTGCGGGACATAGCGGCCAGTGAACCCATACCGCGATAGGATTTGTAAGAGCGACCCTGATAGATCTCAATCTCACCCGGCGCCTCTTCAGTACCGGCCAACATGGAGCCCATCATTACCGCACTGGCACCGGCCACCACGGCCTTGGCCATATCGCCTGAGTAGCGAATACCACCATCGGCAATCACCGGAACGCCTGTGCCTTTGAGAGCGGCGACAGCCTCAGCAATCGCAGTAATCTGCGGTACACCAATACCGGTCACAATTCTTGTAGTACAGATAGAGCCTGGGCCAATACCTACTTTTACGCCATCGGCACCGGCATCCGCCAGCGCTTTTGCACCAGCACCGGTAGCAACATTGCCGCCAATCACCTGAACGTCAGGATACCTGTCTTTAATCCACTTGACCCGGTCCAGCACATTCTTGGAATGGCCATGAGCCGTATCCACCACCAGCACATCAACCCCGGCCTTGACCAGCGCTTCAACGCGCTCATCTGTACCCTCACCTACGCCAACGGAAGCGCCAACACGCAGTCGACCCTGATCGTCTTTACAGGCATTGGGATGTTGTTCGGCTTTATCAATATCGGTAACCGTAATCAGGCCTCTAAGCTCAAATGCATCATTGACCACCAATACTTTTTCAATTCTATGCTCGTGCAGCAAAGCGCGCACTGCATCTGGGTCTGCACCCTCTTTTACTGTGACCAGATCTTTTTTCGGTGTCATTACCGAGGTCACCAGTGCATCCATATCAGTGGCAAAACGCACATCACGACGGGTCACGATGCCAACAAGATTGCCATCTTCAAGAACAGGCAAGCCAGAGATATTGTTAGCCACGGTCAGGTCATGCAGATCTTGCAGAGTTGCCGTCGACTGGATGGTGTGCGGATCTTTGACCACACCAGACTCATATTTCTTGACCGCATGAACTTCTTTGGCCTGCTGCGCGATGGTCATGCTCTTGTGGATAATACCTACACCACCTTCGGCGGCAATAGCGATCGCCAGACGGGCTTCAGTGACCGTATCCATAGCCGCAGAAACCAGAGGAATATTCATGGTTATATCGCGGGTTAGCTGGGAGTTAGTAGATACATCTTTCGCCGTGACGTCAGAGTACCCTGGCACCAACAGTACATCGTCGAAGGTTAGAGCTTCATGGGAAATGCGTAACATAAGGAACGCTTACCTCGGTGAGGTTTTAAAAAGTAAGCGCTGCATTATAAATCAGCGCCCATAATAAGGTAAACAACTATTTACCGGCTTTTGTACGGCCAAACAGTAACTTAAGCCTGCTCTCTGATGATGCTGGTTGGAGTATGGTATAGATACAGAGTGACGGCTAAGACAAAGCTAATCGCCTCGGCAACTGAAATAGCGGCGACAAAACGGTAATCCGATAACAGAATATAGAACAGAATCAGTAATCCCGCTGGCATAATCAAACTGCGGCAGCTGGCCACCAGAGCCGATTGAAATGGCAGGTGCACCGCTGTGAGGTAACCTGATATCAACATGGTAAAGCCGGCAAAAATAAACACAGGCCAAATATAGGCGACAAACTCTAATGCCAGTGCCAGGGTTTCTCTATCTCGCTCCACATCGATAAACAGACCAATCAGTGACTCACTGCCCGCGACCAATAGACTGATAATAGCCGCACTGACCCCCACAATCATAATAGCCGCGGTACGCAAAAATGCCCTGATTCTCTGGGGGTTCCGTGCCCCAAAATTTTGCGAAATTATCACCTGGATAGAGTCTGAAATAGCAAAGTACGCCATAAATCCAATAAACAGCAGATAGTTGACCAATGTAATGGCTGCCACCCCCGTGACCCCAGCTCGCTGAATAAGCATCCAATTAAAAATAAAGGCAATCAGCGCACCGGATACCTCATTAATAAATTCAGAGATACCGTTGTAGGCCGCCTGAAAGACCTCGCGCCAATTTTTTTGCCGCAAGCCAAAGGAAATTTTCCGTTGTGGGTGAACAAAATAAAACAGCATCACCGCAAGGGAAATTACCTCTGAGAGGCCCGTTGCCAGCGCTGCGCCAGTGAGCCCCCAGCCATAGACGGCAATAAACAGATAATCCAGGGTTATATTCACCACGGCACCTATAGCAAGGGCCGTAGCTGCTAAATTGGGAAAGCCATCAAGGCGAATAAAAAAATAGATCTGGATTACAATAAACTGGAAAAACAGAAAAGGGAAAATAATCCGATAATATTCACTCATCACTGGAAAAAGCGTCTTATCGGCCCCCAGACTAGCAAAGATCTCTGCCTCAAACATAAGCCCCAAGATAATCACTATCAGCCCATAAACAACCATAAACATCAGTGTTTTGCTAAAAATTGCTGATGCTGCAGGGGTATTTTTCTCACCCAGATACTTGCCGCCACGCACAGAGCCGCCAATCGATATCATCATGCTGACACCGAATAAAAGGGTTGTAATGGGAATAATCAGGTTGACTGCTGCAAGGGCAGTCACTCCCTCATAGTTGCCGATAAACATACCATCCACCAAGGAAGCGGATGTCATGGCAATCAGCCCCAGCAAAGAAGGCATCATATATCTTATAAAGGTTGGAACTATGGGGCCTTCAAGGGCATCATTATCCAGTGGAAGATCAGTATTCATCCTGATATTTTAGCCTAGTTTGCTTGTTTAAGTACTACTGAGGGTGCTAATACTATGCAAAAGCAACTCTGGATTAGAAACTTAATTGACAGGCAGCATTTAACGAAATAATGTTTTAGCAAGCTTCATTGGCATGTCGCATGACATGCGTGATAATAAAGAGTATATTTAGACTAAAAATAATCTAGCCCTTAATAAACCTGCAATCCATAGAGGAGATTTCTTTTGGCTACCGAAACCAGCTTACTAGTACTACTTCCAGCACTGGTTACCGTTATTACTGCGATATTGAGTCGCCGACCTATCGAATCCTTACTGGCCGGTGTGTTTGTTGGACTGTTAATGCTGGAACCCGCCGCTGCCCTGAGTAACTTCTCCTCCATATTGCTGGATGTAATGATGGATGAAACCATCGCCTGGATCATTATTGTCTGTGGGCTGATGGGCAGCCTGATTACCTTGCTAATGCGAGTAGGAGCTGCCAATGCCTTTAGTCGGGCGCTGTCCTCAAAGGCTAAAAGTTCCAAGACTGCCCTGCTTTACACCTGGCTATTGGGCCTGGTTGTGTTTATCGATGATTATCTCAACGCCCTTGCGGTTGGCTCGTCCATGCGCAAGGTGACAGATAAATTTAAAGTGTCGCGGGAAATGCTTGCCTATGTAGTGGATTCCACTGCAGCGCCCATCTGTGTGCTGGTACCAGTGTCTACCTGGGCCGTGTTCTACGCCGGCCTATTTATGGACGCTGGCTATGCAGAATCAGGACAGGGCATGGCCCTTTATATCAGTGCTATTCCCTATATGGTTTACCCCATAGCAGCCATGCTTTTAGTACCATTAGTGGCAGTGGGGATTGTGCCCGCACTGGGAATGATGAAGTCTGCACAGCAGAGAGCAGCCGAGGGTTCTGCGCCACTACCCATCGATGAGGGCGAAGAAGAGAGCCTGGTCGATACAGAGGATAGGGTTCGAATCTACCACTTTGTGTTACCCATTGTGGCCCTGCTGGGTTTTAGTATCTGGTATGACCTGGATGTACAGATAGGCGTAATTATGTCGGTTGCCGTCACTATTATTTTGTTTGGCACACAGCGACTTATGGCCTGGACGCAAATGTTTGATGCGGTTATTGATGGTATCAAGATCATGTTACCTGCATTAACTATGGTGGTGATGGCCTTTGTCTTTAAGGAGGTCAATGACATGTTGGGATTGGCGACCTATGTAATCGAAAATGTAGCCCCATTAATGACACCTCTTATGTTTCCCGCCCTGACCTTTCTCACCATGGCACTTATTTCGTTTGCCACAGGTTCCAGCTGGGGCGTTTTCGCCATTGCTATCCCCATCATCTTGCCTCTGGCAGAAACTGTGGGTGTCAGCATTCCATTGGCGATCGGCGCCCTGGTATCCGCCAGCGCTTTTGGCAGTCATGCCTGTTTTTATTCTGATGCCACCGTATTGGCGGCTCAGGGCAGTGGTTGTGATGTAATGGACCATGCACTAACTCAGATACCCTACGCTCTGATTGCCGCTGCGATATCCTGTGTTGGATTAACAGTATTAGCAGCGTTTTAACCAGACCAAATCAATATTTACAGGTAGTTAATAATGAGTGAGGCCAACAGAGGAATTAATCGTCGTCAATTTTTAACCAAGACCTTGGGGCAGACACTTGCGCTAGCCATTCCGGTATCCGGTACGCTATCGACAAAACAGTTGCCCTCTGATATCACCCAGATGAGTGCTACTCAATTAAAGGACATCGACTATAAAAACTATCTACAGTGACAAACATCGTTTGCGAGATGCTAAAACAGAACTCTATGGCGGCGAGTTAGTTACGCCTTTTGAGCGACCATCAAGGGCTGACACAGTTATCAAAGCAATCGCTCAATCGAATCTTGGCGAAATCTTAGAACCCGAGACCTTTACTATGGATCCTGTTAGAGCAGTCCATAGCGACGATTTTATTGCCTTTCTAGAAACCGCGTGGCAAGAGTGGCAAGATGCCGGGTTTACCGGTGAAGCAATTGCGAGCTCCTGGCCAGCGAGACGCATGCAGTCTCGGGTACCAGCTTCTATTGATGGTAAGGTTGGTTACTATGCATTGGCGGCGGAGACCTCAATTACTGAAGGGACCTGGGCCGCAGTATTGGCTTCTAAGGATGTGGCATTAACGGGCGCCAAAGCTTTGCACCAAGGTGAGAAGGGAGTATTTTCCCTTTGCCGCCCCCCTGGACATCATGCCGCCAGCGATATGTTTGGTGGCTACTGCTTTTTAAATAATGCCGCTATTGCGGCACAATATTTATGTGCTCAGGGCGCAAAGCGAGCCGCCATACTGGATATAGACTTCCATCATGGCAATGGCACTCAGGATATTTTTTATGACCGCGATGATGTAATGTTCTGTTCTCTCCATGGCGATCCGCAACAGGCCTTCCCTTATTTTCTCGGATATACCGATGAAACAGGCTCAGGAAAGGGACTAGGCTACAATTTGAACTACCCCATGCCACGGGATACCGGTTTCACCCAGTGGCAGCAGTCGTTGACTGCTGCACTAGCAAAACTCGATGAATTCTCACCACAGTATTTAATAGTGTCTCTGGGTGTAGACACCTTTGAAAATGACCCAATCAGTTTTTTTAAACTGACCACAGTAGATTACTTCACCACTGGCGCTATGATTGCTGAACTGCGGATACCCACTCTTTTCGTTATGGAAGGCGGCTACGACATTGATGAAGTGGGCATCAACGTGCTAGAAGTACTAAAAGGCTTTGAATCAGTAAAATAAGGAGTCTTGCCTCAAGGTTGAATAGATTTAGTTATCACCATGCATGACCGTTATTTTATCTACGTCAATGCTATCTACAAATGCTCGCAGGACCTTGGCACCTTGCTCCCACCCTTCTGCCTTGGCAATCTGACTGGCTTCCAACTGAGCCTGCTCCTGAGCCACGATATAAGCAAAAAATGATTGATACCTAGGGTCTGCAAGATCTCTTAACTGCTCAAGTTTAGGAATATAAGGAACAATTACCTTAATTAATGACTCCGGACTAAAGGTAATAAAATGTGTGGCAAAGCCTGCGGCATGGCCCCTAAAACGGGTAAACCAATTGGCGCTATAATTGAAGTTGAGTGCAGCGGCATTGCGCTTGTAGATCACCTGATTAACCACTTCAAGGTCATAATATGCCTGATAAAAAACCCCTGCCGGCTCACTTTTAAGGACATTTGCGGCTTTTTGCATGCTCAAGTAAGCAAATGTGCGATTATCAAATTCATATTTCAACCGCTTTATATATAACGTTTTATCTTCAGCTTCTATTGCATTTCTAGGCATGGCCATCACCATCAATATGTACGCTGTTAAAAGTATCAGCCCTGTTTGTAATCTAACTCTCACATGGGTCTCCCAATAATTTTTATACAAATCTGTTCATATATTTCATCATATCTGACCGCTAACCATCGCTGTCAATCTTGCTGAAGCACTCGGCGCATAAAAGTGAATACAGAATCCCAATGCGCTATTGAGGGAGAAGATTTTGGCATCACATCCTCAAAAGCATGGGGGCCGCCTTCTGTGACCAAAAGCTCACAATCCACACCGCTGTCATTAAGACGTTGAGCATAAGCAATACTCTCCTCATAAAATAAATCTATATCACCTATGCCTAACCATGCCTGAGGAAGCCCATACAACGATTGACGGCGAGCGGCCACAGCATAAGCCGGGGCCTCAAGCAAGCCTGGCGACTGCCCCAAATAACAGGCCCAACCACCCCAGTTATTATCGTTATTCCAAAGAAAATGTTGCTGCTTGGTTAAATCCATTCGAGTCGCCGTGCGATCATCTAGCATCGGACACAGAAGGAGCTGCGCCACCGGTTGCTGACCACCCTCATCATGGAGTCGCTGAGCCAGCGTTGCTGCCAGCCCCCCACCTGCACTCTGACCACCAATTACCACCAGTTGTGGATCAACACCCAAGTCACTGGCATTACCCTGCAACCATTGCCAACTTACGACTATGTCATCCAACGCTGCAGGAAAAGGTTTTTCTGGTGCCAGTCTATAGTCAACTGAGACCACGATGATGCCCAACGCCTCTATTATTCTGCGGATGGAAAGGTCATCCGAATTGGCATCACCAAGGAGGTAACCACCACCATGAATCCACAACAAAGCCCCATTACTTTTCGGTACTAAAGGCTGATAAATTTTACTTCGGGATTGATCATGATCAATCCAGCTTACCTTAATATTTTGATCACCCTTAAATTTGGGTATCAATTTCAACAGACAGCTCACAACCATTCTGGTTATTGATTTTTCATAAGATAACGCTGGTATCCACCGAGCATAACCGCGCAACTCTGGATGTACCTTATCTAGGTTCATAATCCATTCTCTTAAATCTTCGTCGTTAATGTGGCTATATGAATAGCTTGCGTATTTTATTTCACCACAGGAACCGACCTGATGGAGTTCTCTCACCGACACTTGATCAGGCCAGTGAGAGGCTCAGCGCCTATACAGATACTTTATTCAGGGTTGTCGTTTGCCAGTTAGTATATTCCATCAATCCATGCAGAGAATTCTCGCAACCTAAGCCAGACTGTTTATGCCCTCCGAACGCTTGAAAAGGAGAATATTGATGAATCTCATTTAGCCATACAGTGCCTGCTTCAAGCTGGCTACCAATCCGCTGGATAGCTTCAAGATCATTGCCCCAGACTGAGGCACCAAGCCCATAAATCGTGTCATTAGCCCGCGCAATCACATCAGCTTCATCTGACCATTTCATCAGAGGCAAAATTGGTCCGAAGGGCTCTTCCCTTACAATTCGAGAATCTTCTGGAGGATTATCGACTAATGACACCGGCACAAACCAACCAGGAGCACTCTCATCGATCTCACCACCAAGGGCAAATTTGTAACCATTGGCGTGACAGTCTGAGAAGTAATCTTTCACCTTGCCATACTGCATGGAGTTCTGGATTGGCCCCAAATCAGTATCAGCTTCAGTGCCATCGCCTACTTTGATATTGTTGGCAACAAAGTCAGCCAGCGCATCGCGCACTTCGTCATAGACATCTTCATGGATATACAAGCGTTTTGTCACATTGCAGAATTGCGCATTATTCTGAAACGCTGCCCAAAATAATTGCGGTGCAATAGCTTTGGCATCGACATCTGCCATAACAATTGCTGGATCGTTACCACCCAACTCCAGAGTAACGCGCTTAATGGTATCTGCTGCCGAGCGCATAACGTGACGCCCTGTCTCCGTTGACCCTGTAAAGGCAATCTTATTGATATCAGGGTGCGCAGTCATCCATTTACCCAATCCATCACCACCACTGACTGCGCTCAGCACACCAGCCGGAAAAACCTGCTGCGCCAACTCAACAATTTTAAGATCAGAGAGTGGTGTGTAGGGGGAGGGTTTTACAATAATGGTACAACCGGCCATCAGCGCCGGCGCAATCTTCCATATCGCCAATAGAATAGGGAAATTCCAAGGCACAATAGCCCCAACAACTCCCACCGGCGTCATGCGAGTGACAACCCGTCGTTCATCGGTATCTTCAATCTGCTCGTCTGGCAACCGTTGAGTTGCTATTGCGCGCAACCATGCAGCAGAACCAAACACTTCCCACTCTGCTCCAGCTCTCGGCTTGCCCTGCTCTCTTGTCAAAAGGCTCATAATGTCTTCGGCATTTGCTTCAATAAGATCAGCATACGCCTCTAATGCTGCTTGGCGCTCATCAGCTGAGGTCTTACTCCAAAGATTAAAAGCTTGGCGTGCTGTGCTAACAGTTTCATCAAGCTGTGCTTTGGATGCGTCAGGCACCTGTGCAAATACCGATCTGGTCGCAGGATTATAAACCGGCAGCGTATTTTCAGTGGTCACCATTTGGCCATTAATAGTCATGGCAAAATCTGTATCTATTTTCATCTCAAATCCCCTTTTCATTTTTTAGATTAGTCAATGTTCTGGGCTAGTTTTGTAGTCCCGTTTTGTTTATTTGTAAAAAAGTTCTGTCAAGCGTCTAACTTCTTTAACTCTCTGCGCATTACCTTGCCAGTACTGGTTTTGGGTAAGTCATCGACAAACTGCACAGCTCTAGGCACCTTGTAAGCTGCCAAATGCTCACGGCAATAGGCAATAATGCTATCGCTATCAGGACTAACACCGGTTTTGGGTACAATATAGGCCTTAGCCAGTTCGCCTTTAGTTTCATCGGCAATACTACCCACCGCCACCAGAGCAACATCAGGATGACCGGCTACCACTCGCTCGATCTCTGCGGGATACACATTAAAGCCAGCGGTGAGAATCATGTCTTTTTTGCGATCCACAATAAAGATACAGCCATCTTCGTCGATGGAAGCCAAGTCTCCTGTATGCAGCCAACCATCTGGTTCAATGGTCTCTTTGGTTGCCTTATCGTTACCATAGTATTCCTGCATAACGATGCCGCCTTTGATCATTAGTTCACCCACTTCACCCACGGGCATTGTGGTACTGGCATCCTCAGTATCGGCAATGCGAGCCTCTGTATAGGGCAAAGCAATACCGATAGAACCGTGCTTGACCAGACCATTGGAAGCGAATGTTGTTCCTAACCCTCCCAATTCTGTCATGCCCCATACTTCAATCAGTGGGCAACCAAACCGCTTCTCTACTTCTTCCATTTTTGGTTTCGGCATAGTCTGACCACCGACGGTGCAGCAGCGCAATGATGACAGATCATAGTTATCGAGCTCTGGGTCGTTGAGCATAAACATGTACATAGTGGGCACGCCCTCAAAACGCGTCGCCTTGTGGTCTTGAATGCTCTGCATAATCGCCTTTGGTTCAAACGCGGCATGCAGCACCAGAGTCATTCCATTCTGTATGGCGCAGCTCATTACCACATTGCCATAGACATGGGCGCAAGGTAATGCGATAACCACCTTATCTAGCTCACTGCGCTGATGCATCAGGGTAGTCAGAGCAATATTCATCAGAATACTCTTATGAGACAGGCAAGCCCCCTTAGGGAATCCAGTGGTCCCAGAGGTGTAGCAGATAGTAGAAAGGGAATCAGTATCAATGGCATCGATCGTGAAATCGTTATTACTGGTAGTGAGAATTTCATTGAAAGATAAGAGCCCTTCAGGAAGAGCCTCATCTCCAAAGACAATAATATCTGTTACCTGAGACCTGTCCTTCACTCCCTGGAGAGGCAGTGCTTTTTCATAAGAGGCGATCACAACGGAGGCACCACAATCACTGGCAACAAATTCAACTTCCGCTGGCGTGAGCATAACATTAATGGGGTTGATTACCGCACCCATTTTAAGGGCACCATAATAGCTAACCACCCACTCCCAACAGTTTCCCGAGTACAGGGTTACCCTATCCCCGGGCTTTACGCCAAGGCCGACCAGCGCATTGGCGAAGCGATTTGTCAGATCCTCTAATTCGTTGTAAGAAATAGACCGATCTGCCAAGATCAGCGCTGTCTTATTCCCAAAGCGTTTCGATGCCTCGAGTGGGATACTACCAATTGAACTAAGCATGGTGCCAACTCCTTATTTTTTTATCCACTTGTGAGGCACTAATAGTGCGCCTTGATAAAGCGGTTTATCTGTTTTCTGTTCTTAGTCCTTTGCCTTTTTGAACTCAAAGGCCATGGCAATAATAGCCACGACCAGCAATACAGACGCCCCTAGAAAAGAACCCTCTATATCCACCGCGCCTATTTCTCCCACCCATAATGCCATCAGCGTTAATTGATAAATAACACCGAACAAGCCCAGAGAGACGGCGGAAATTTTTGTTGCCATGGACTGGCTATACAGTGGTATTGCTACAAGCACTGCAAACAACGAGTACAACCAGAAGCCTAAATAATCAAAAGAGGTGTACAGGGAAAAAGGTATGGATACATTCAAAATTCTCAACAATGGATCGGCCAACTCGCTCCCTACTGCACCAGTTGAAATTGTGTTTGCAAGTAAAGGGATAGTCCACACGGCAATAAATTTGGGGATGATAAATGCCATTACAGACATCAGCACCACCATTGCAGCAATGATGGCTCGCAATGGATTAGCACTGCCTATCCGCCAAGCAATAGCGAACAACACGCCTGATAGACTCAGCATAGCGACAATTTGATTCGCCCAGGCAGCAATAAATAGTTCTCTATTATTACTTAGCCAGGCCACCCGATCCGCGTGTTCCGCGTTATAACCGCCCGGTGCGTCCAGAGGGAGATAAACAGAAATGACCGCCGTCACAATGACAATAACGGCAGACCACAGGCCTAGCCTGTTAATTTTTTCGTCCAGTGAAGTAAAAATATCCATGGTTGTCTCCCCATTGATTTCAAAGATTATTTGCATTGCCCACGGAAACGGCTTCTTGACGATTACGCCAAGGCTGCCGTACAACTGTAGAAAACGTCTAAGCGGCTATGCTAAAACATGTCTAGTGACATGTAAAGTGTCTGCAGGAATACAAATTCAGTTAAGACTGACTTGTCTTCATGGGCTTAGTAAAAAATAAATGCATAAG
>ERZ887830.341-NODE-341-length-30311-cov-9.549544_pt1 | contig 30311 bp, 61 predicted proteins | sample MGYA00521101_ERZ887830 | MGnify/ENA primary metagenome ERZ887830 (study PRJEB32303, sample SAMEA104408592) | aquatic metagenome | biome: Marine water; feature: Pelagic; material: water | place: Baltic Sea | collected 2014-06-05T16:38:00 | depth 1,762 m ... | reverse complement strand
AGTTGGAAGTTCAAAACACTATACAAAATTTATTTGAAGATTTTAAAATAGAAGAAGATTTAAAATTTAAAGAAGAAACTTTTACTGAGCCTATGCTAGATAATTTTAGTGAGGACAAAGTAATGAAAAATAGTTTTAATAGTTACAAAGAAGAAGTAGCTGTACAAACTTTAGAAGAATCCAAAGAAATTAAAGAAGAAGTTAAACAAGAAATTAAAGAAGAGATTAAACAAGAAGTTAAACAGGAAATTAAAGAAGAGATTAAACAAGAAGTTAAACAGGAAGTAACTAAAGAAGAAGAAAAGAAAACTGCTACAGTAATAAACAATGAAGAAGAAAAAGAATCCAATAGCAAAACTACTACAGCATCCTCTGTTTCAACTAAAGAAAGTAAAGAGCCAAAAGATATACAATCGAAAAAAGTTAAAACAAAAACAGTTTCTTTAAAGGCTAAACTAAATAATGTTGATGTTAATGTAAAGGATGTTTCAAAAAATCTTGAACTTAAAAATTTAATTAAGTTAAATGCTATACTTAATGATGAAGTATCTTTATCTACATATACTAATGCAGTCTTTTATAAGTCAAAAGAAATATATAGTAACCAAGATTTAATGTTAGATAATAGATTGCTATATGCAAATGTAACATTGGATGTGTATGTTGCAAATGACCCTCTAGTTATTAAACAACAGAAATTAAATAAAATAAAATACGAAAAACAAAAACTAATATTACAAATACAGGAGTTAAGAAATGAATAAACTAAAAGAAAACATAGGTGTGATTATGATTATCTTAGGATTGATAGGTTCTACAGGTACTTTTTTTACTAAGTTTGCTAAGATGGAAGACAAAGTAGAACGACTTGCTAATGTACAAGCACCTGATTTATCAGGCATAACTTCTTTAGAAAAAGAAGTAGCTATTTTAAAAAGAGAAATTAAACTTATCTTTCTTCAGATAGAAGAAATAAAAGAAAACAATAAAAACCCTTTAAGATAATGACAGAAGATAGATTAAAAGATTTTATTATTAAAGAGAATATTAAAAAATCAAAAGAAGCTTTAGATAAATCTCTTTTGAAGAGTAGGAAAGAAGTAGACATTAATGGTAATGGAACTACAGGATATGTAATTAAGCAAGGTAGTCAAAAGGGAAGGGTTTTAAAACACATTCAAATTAAAGGAAAAAATTTGTGAGATGTACAGAGCAATATTAAAAAGATTACTGGTCATAGTAAGTAGATTAGAAAATAAAATATGGAAAGAACTCTATGTTTGTCAAAAGAAAAAACCAAGGAGATAATATGTTAATATATGGAATAAACCCAAAAGAAGTAATTGAAAAATTAAAATATAAAAATTTAAGTGACTCAGGTAAAGCTAAACTATATGGTGTAGCTGCTTTATGTGTACTTATATATATGGTATGTTAATTTAAATGGCAGCAAAATCAAAAACATTTGGTGTTAATAATTTTATTAAGAAAACAAATAAGAAAAGACCTGGAAGACATTCTAAGAAACACAAGAATGTTTATAGGGGGCAAGGTAAGAAACGATGAAGTTAATATATAAATATATACTAATGACTATATATCATTACTCAAGCAAACTTAATGTTTGGTCTTGGAGAAAATTATTTAGTAATAGAAAAGATGGAATAGGTTATTAAACTTCGTGTTCTTCTTCACAAGAATACTGAGTACTTAATTTAAAATTATTAATATCTTCTAAGTCTAATACCTTCATTACTTTTTTAGAAACATCTAATGCTGTAACAACACAAGTATTCCAATCATTAAATACTTCTTCATTTTTAATTGGGTCTAAACAAGTGTTAGATGCAACAGAACATAAACTTATATACAATAAAAATTTCATCCTATCTTCTTAACTATTTGGTCTAAGAAATCACTTAGTCTTTCAAACTCCATATTACATTCTCTAAGCATTGCATTAATTAATCCTGAGTTTTCTTTTTTAAAATGTAACTCTATTTTATTTAGAGGATACATAGATTTTTCTATAATAAACTTACCTTGATTATTTATTATTAATTTAAATACAGCTAAGTCTGCTTCGGTTTTCTTAACTCTAAGTTTAGATTTAAGTTTTTTGTTTTTCATTATGTTTCTTTAGTAAATCAACTAGAAAATCGTCATCCCCTTTTTCTAAGTTTAATTTGGTTAAGGGTTCTTTACCTTCTATATACACCTCAATAGTTTTAATTCTATCAGGGTATGTCATAAATACAGGAAATCTATTATTGTCTAATGTCTTAACCATGAAGAAACCATCTTCTGCTAATCCAAAGGTATCAATATTTTTAATATCAATATCATTTGAACCTATCAAACATAATCTTAAATTGTAAACTGGTGGTTTAACTTTTACTTTATCACCACTCATGTTTACAATCGTCATTATTTACTAGTATCTATTACAGGGTCAACAGTAACATTAGACTGTCCACTATCATCTAATAAACTATCTACACTAGATGTATATATTTCATTTAACTTTTCGTTGTTCCTTGTAATTTTCTTTTTAAGATGGTCTTTTAAACTTTCTATTTTAACATAGAGTATTTTATCTATAGTAGGATTGATTCCATACATAGGTAAATCATTAAGCGAAGATATAATTCTTCTAAAACCTCTTGCTCTTTTTTCTAATTGAGTTATTGTTTGTTCACTAATCATGTTCTTTTCTCCATTTATCTCTATTCATTTCGTCAATTTCTAATTCACAATAATGAATAATTTTTTTTAAATCTTCTTCTTTATTCTTATCTTTATAACGGACAACATATTTTATAACATTACCTTGAAAGAAAGATAAAGCATTCTCTCTAATAAATTTGTAAGGTTGAATCTTATGTTTAGTATAGTGTGTTCCACCTTCTTGTTTTTCTTCTGCGTATAAATCAGTAGAGGGTTTTACTTTCTTTTCAAAATTAAAGTAACTAGAGTTAGTCATTGAATTTTATTCCTTCTGATTCCATTCTTCTTAATTGTTTTTCTGATGGTTGTATCATAACATTTAGTTCATCATATGTCAACTCAGAGTTGACTTTTAATTTCTTAACAATCCATTTAAAAGACCAAGGCTGTAACTTAATAGTAGAGCCTTGATAGTAATGTGTTTTGTTAGGAATAAAATTAAACACATTTTTAAATGTAATCTTCTCTCCCTCTTCTTTACTTAACAAAGACCTTAACCATTCAACAAGAATATGTTTAGCTTTGTTTCTTATCTTACTCATTTTTTTACTGTTCATTAGTTACCTCATATTTTTCTTCATGTAATAATTTAAAATTATTTTCTCTATCAAAGTATTTATAATCTACTGCTAAAGGTTCAAACTCGGAAAGAGAATTTAGTACAAGTGTAGGCTTAAAATTTTTACAAGAATAAACATCTAGCTGTACTAAACTAGGAGTTGTCTTATCCCAAGTATGGATAACAACATGGGAAGTTTCTATAATTGCCATACCAGTAACACCTTCATTACCTTTAACATCAACTCTTGTTGCATAAGGACCAATTAATATTTTCATATTAATTCTTTTAATTAATTTTTTTAACCAGTTTGTAACTTCGTCTGTAGTTCTAGGTGGTTTATTTACATCTGCTCTTATTATTATATGTTTGTGTTTTAACATTGTTATATTATTTTATTAGTTATTTCTTCTACATTAGGTAGTTTCTCTACATGAGTTAAGTAATTATTTTTATTAGAATATTTAAATATTCTTAAACCTTTACCATCATTAGCATCTGCATGACACTCAAATTTATGAGGACAATACTGACAACCTATAGCTAATTGTTTGTTACCATTCTTTTCTACTTTATCTTCATAACATTTATCTACAGGTGGATGCTCCATTACCATAGTATCTTTTAAAGTTTTAATTAAATCTTTAACATTAGGTTTAGCCATGTCATCAGGTTTATAAAAACACATATCACCAGTTGACTTATCAACAACAAGAAAGCCACCTGCTTTAGTACCATTGGCTGTTTCATATCCTGATAACTGGGCATGATAACCAAAAGGGTCATCACCTACTATCTCACCTGATTGAAATTTTTTAAAACTAAATGATGAGGCTGACTTGACATCACATATCTCACCATCTATTTTAGAATCTATATGTCCTGTAATACCATCTATCTCAACTTTCTTTTGTTGGTCTTCTATCTTATGTCCTGCTAATTCAGCAAGATATAAAACAAGATGTTCAATGATATGTCCATATAAGAATTTTAAATTTAATCCTGCGTCATCATCTTTTCTTTCTTTAGGACTATGTTTATCATACCATAATTGTCTAGGTGGTTTACCTATGACAGACATTCTAAGCTTACCTCTGTTATCTGACCTGTCTTCAGGTTTGTTCCAAGCTAATACAGCTTCTTTAATATTCTGAAGAAATACATTTATATTTTCTTCAGTCATGTTGGCAGGTTTGCCATTAGATATATCAGCTATCAATTGTTTGATATCTGTAGCTAATGTATCAATGCGTTTCTGACCAGTTGTTTCCGACTTTGTATTCTCCATCTAATGGACACCTCACTTTTAATTGGTTACCTGCATCTATAATTGATTGTACTGCTAGTCTTCCAAACTCTTCGGTTCTACTTTCTTCAACCTCATATTGAAATTCATCGTGTACATTTACAACTGGAAATGCTTTGATTTGTTTTATCTTAACATATTCTTCAAGCAGTGTCAATGCTTTCTTCATAACTACAGCACCTGCTCCTTGCAACAAAGTATTCAATGCAGCATGAGGATGTCTTATAATTATTTTTCTTCCGTCAAGTCCTTTGACCCATCGTCTTTCAGCCACTCGTTCCACTTTTGCTCGTAAGCTTCTAAGACTTGGTGTTGCTCTAAGAAATTTTTCTTTAGCTCTTTCGCCATCTGCTGTCGAACCTCCGATGATGCTTCCAAGTTTGGCTGAACCTGCTCCATAGATGAATGCGTAGATAAAAGTCTTCGCCTTATCTCTTGATTCCAAACCAGCAGCAATTTGATTTGTTGTGTGTATATCTCCATTAACGACTTCATGTATGTACTCCTTATCATTCATGTAGTGTGCTAACATCCTCAGTTCAATACCTGAAGCATCAACACCTACTAGTTTATAACCTTTGTTTACTACCCATAATGCTCTGCATTCTTTTCCATACGGAGAGTACACAGCAGGAATCTGAGCCATGTTGGGCGACTGGTGACTCATCCTCCCTGTAATTGTACCATTGGTAATTACTCTACCATGTACTCTTCCGTCTTCTCTTACTGCTTCAATCCAAGAACTGACTTGAGCAATTCTTTTCTGTAGCATAAGAAACCTGTTAATTAATTTAGCCTCAGGAATATTATGTATCTGACTTAATACTTTTTCATCCACAATAACATGACCCTTATCTGTTTTCTTCTTAGGTTTCCACCCAAGTAACATTAATCGTTCAGCTATCTGTTGTCTTGAACCTAAATTAAATACTTTATAACTTACCTTTGTAAAAGGAACTCCCTTAACATAACCTCTTGCTTTATTGTTAGACTTAGGAATAAACTCTTCTTCTATTTTTAAAGGTGGAAAACTTTCTCTAACCTTAGAGGTTAATGTATTCATCTCTTCCTGAAACATTGCTTGTAATCCATAAGCTTCTACAATATCTAACTTGAAACCTAACTCATGTTGCTTTTGAATTATCTCTGCTGTCTTATGTTCTAACTCAACAGACTCACCAAACTCTGTACCCATTTTTCTTTTTAAGAAGTGATAAAGTTTTTCTGTTAAGGCTACATCATTTCTACAATAGGTTAACATTTCTTCCGTAAGAAAATCAAACTGTTCAAACTCAATTTTATTCTGTCCTAATTTTTTACCCCAATTTTTTAGAGAATGTCCTCCGTCTATAATAGGATTAAACAATCTTGATAATACTAAGGTGTCTGTTAACTTACAGTGTTTAAATATATCTGAACCAAAGAACTTATTTAAAACAGGAACATCAAAACCTAAAATGTTATGTCCAATAAATTCTTCTGTCTGTTTAGCAAACTCCTCAAAGCGATGAAGATTCTTTCCGTCTTTGAATTGATAGTAGTCATCACCATGTTTGCATACAATGCACCACACCTTATCGGCGGTCATGGTTGTTTCAATATCAAAAACGACTTGTTTAAACTTCATCAAGATTAATTTCCTTAAGTCTACCAGTATCAATATCGTATAATAAATCACAACATGGACCAGTAGTACCTGAGAATCTATTCTTTAATACTCTTACCCTTGTAGTGTTTCTTATTACTGGGTCATCATTTTGTGCATCTCGTTCCAATCCTATGACCATGTCACTTAGCTGACCTATACTTGCCGAACCCCTAAGTTGAGAGAGTGAAGTTGCAGCCCCTTCCTCATGACCTTTACCTTCAGGTCTTCTAAGGTGAGATACAACTATCATAGCTAATCCTGTTTCTTGTACAAGAGTTCTAAGCCTAGTCATAATTTCATCTAATGCTCTTCGTTCATCTCCATGTTGTTGGTCTGATACAATGATACTAACATGGTCAATGATAACATACTTACAATCTAAACCTTTAGCTAAGTATCTAACTCTTGAAACAATATTATCAATTGAGTTAGAACCAAAGTGGTCAAACATAAATACTCTACCAGTACCTACTGTTGCATCAAAATAGTTTTTAAGTTCTTCTTTACTTACATGAACATCAGGTAAATGTAATCTTTGATTTGCTTCCACACTCATTAAACCTTTAGAAGTAATGACTGGTGTTTCTTCTAACATAAGCAAACCAATATTATCTTCTGTAGTTTTAATCATATGATGTACAACTTCTCTCATCACTTGAGTTTTACCTAACCCTGAACCTGCTGTAAAGGTAACTAATTCAGATGGTCTGATACCATAAGTAATTTTATTCATACCCTCAAAAGGATATTGAACAAAAGCTTTAGTGATTGGTTTAGCAATCTCATCAAACAAAACATTAGCATTAATGATACCATCAGGTGCATATAACTTAGCATCCCAAAAAGCTTTAGTATAAATCTGAATACTGTTTTTACTTAAGCAATCAGAAGCATCTTTTAATCCTTCAGGTAAATACATTATCTTACATTTTCCTGGACTAAATAGTTCAGCTACTTTTAATGCACCCTCTTGACCATGCTTGTCATTATCAAAATTTATAATGATGTTATCAAATTGTTCTAAGTAATCTAAACTTCCTTTGATATCTTTAACTGCTGAAGTAATACCATTCTTAATACTAACAACTGGTGTTTCATATTTAGCAGTCTTAAACATTTGATAAGCTGATAAACAATCTAACTCACCCTCTGTTATAATTATATATTTATTTTTTTGAAATAGATGTTCACCGAATAAGCCTGACATTTTAGTATTACCTTGAATACTAAATTCTTTTAGCTTAGTGAACCTTGTTTTAGTTGCAATCTTTGCACCTTGTTTATCATGATAAGGATAGTAATGGTGTGTGATAGCACCCATTGTATCTATCTTAACTGTAACTCCGTACCTCTTACAACTTTCTTCCTTAATGTTTCTATCTACAATTTCTGCGTAGTTAGATTCAGCTAATAAGGTTTTTGATTGGTACTCGTTAGTACCATTCGTTGTACCCTCTGTGATTTCCATATCATATTCCTTTATGTATTGTTGACATGAAAAACAATAAGCTGAGTTATCTTTGTTTACAGATACCGCATCACTACTTGAACATAGTGGACATGGTAAATGAAACTTTATAAATCCATTATTATTTTCTTCCATTGTCGCCCTTCGTTATTAATTATGTATAAAAAAAGGAGAGCCAGTTATGAAGCCGACTCCCCTTCGGAGATAAGTATAATGAAACTGCCATTATAACTTATGGCTATATGCAGTTACTAAAAGTCTTCTTTAATATTGCTATCCGCATTTCCTTCTGCTGATTCAATAATATCAAAGTCTTCTTTTGGTGTGTACTCTATCAAGTCTTTAACTTGAACTGCTTGTAAGTCTAAACCTTTACCAGTCTTACCTTTGTAATTCCAGTCATAAGCTTTATACATCACAACTACTTTGCTTCCATTACCTACTATTTTATCTAATGGTTTCTTTGCTCCATCCACTACCATAGGTGGTTGGTTTTTATCCCCATTATTTTTGGAAACTTTTCTTTTAAACTTGACAATGTTTTTAATTGTTTCACCATCAATAGTTGTTTCACCTAAAGTGAAACCTTCTTTAGCAAACTGTGCTGCTGTGTCATCATCCAATGCTAAATCTATTCTCCACATTGGTTCAAACTTTTCATTGGGTCTTGACAAAGATGCCCAGTATGCTGTTCCTTCTACTTGTGCCATATTATTATACCTCTATATTTATTAGTTTTTATTATTAAAATGGTAGTAATCCCCATACTTTTTGTGCGTAAATAAAAGTATAAGTTCCAACTACTTTTGCTTTATATATTAACCAAGACATGTGTGTCCTTTATTGTTATTGTTAATTATTATTATGTTGTTAACATAATTTATTGTTACTGTCAACACTTATCCCTTTTTTATTTTAACACCTTGATTATCAAGCTTGGTTTCTAGTTCAGCTATCTTTTTACCCATAGCTTTTACATCATCCGTAGCTTGTTCTAGTTGTGTTAGAATCTGTTTAATCTTAATATCTTTAGTGGAAGATAATTCAATAGCATCATTTTTTTCTTTAGTCATGTCTGCTATAGTTAACTTCAATTCTCTTACTAAATCTTTTTGGCTCATGGTTTATAATTTATAACATCCTTCGTTAAATAATTCTTTAATTGGAATTACTACACATTTACTTGCGTTGTAATCTCCCACATTTTTTGTGTGTGTCTTCTTATATTTCTTTACTATTTTTTTTAGTCTGCTTACTCTAAAAATTAACATACAATGTTCTTGCTTATCTAACTCTAGAATATGAAACCACCATTTAGCTTCTGTCTTATCTATACCTGAAGGTTTTTTTCTGAACTCATATTCAATAGCTATATTGCCTGTCTTCCTCCACCAACTCCTCTCTGTTTTTATTTCTACCTGTTCCTTACCAAGTAAATCTGCAACCCTCTTCTCTCTTATCTTACCATACTTTAAGTCTATATCAAACTTATAGTTCTTATTTAACTTCATATCTTTTGTCATTATTGTTCCTCTGTAAAAGTACACAGATATTCTAATAAAAATTTATGTAAGTTTTTCTTATCAAATTTTTTATTAGTATTACCTTCTACAATCTTATGATACATTTTAATAATAAAGTAAGGTTGTAGGTTTGCATAGTCGCATACCTCGTTAAAATCTGAATTGTTTTTATTGAACCAAGCTTTTGCATCATCAACAATCTTTACTCTTGATGAACCCCATGCATGAATATCCATACCTAAAGCATCTAAGATGTTGCGTACTATAACTGACCTCCATAAAATCAACTCACTTGTTATTAGAAACTGCCTAGGTTTATAAGCACTATCATCTTTAGTGTTAACTTCTTCTGACATTTCTAATCCTTTTTTATTTCACTTGTTGAAATACTTTTATTTTTTTTACTGTTTGATTTCTTTACTTGTTCTTTATATTTCTTTTCGTTTATCTCTTCAACTGTACTGCGTATGAACTTAACATTTCTTTCAGCAACGATAGCATTAGAAGTAAACTGTACTTTCTTTTGAAGCTTACTCTCATCTGTAACATTGTCAAAACAATCTTCAACAAGCATGTCTACATTCACATATGTTTTCTTTAAATAAAATCTACTCATATTTCCTTCACTAATTAATTTTTAATTACTATCATATTTATGCAGTGTTGTACACACTACAAATCTTTTATTATTTCTATTGCTCTCCAATGATTTTCTTTTTTCTTTATGTAACCCTTCCATTCTATGTAGCCTAACATATTAAAGATAGAACTCTTAGATTTGTGGTTCATAAAAATCTTCATCTCTTCAAAGCTAGGCATCACTTGATGTTCTTTGTAATAAGATTTTAGAAATTTATATAGTTGTGCTTGTCTTTTTGTTAACATAATTTATTGTACCATATTATTGTGGCAAGATTGTGACAGAAATAAGTCAATAAAATCAATAGCTTACCAGTCGTTGTTAGTTATTCCCTTTGTTCTTAGTAGTCTTTCATAGGCAACTTCAGCTTTAAGATATTCAATCTCTGCTTTTTGTTCTTCAATGATTCTTTCTAAATCATCCTTACCTCGGTCATCTTTTTTAAATAGATTCAATTGTTTCAGCATAATTATAATCCTTTGATTGTTCAAATAAAAAATATTCTAAATTAGAATTGTCTTTATTATCTTTCATTAACTCAACATACTTATCTGCACTAGATAGTTTATCAAATTGTTTATCAACATAAAAACTGCTATGACTTTTGTACTTAGCCATAACAATATATTTATTTACTTGTTGTTCTTTTTCTTTTGTAAAAAACATTTACTCTCCTTTGTTATGCAGGTTGTTGTCCAGTTTCTAAAAATATTTTCCACTCATTTCTAAATGAGAAGTTACATAAATCAAACTGAACCATTGCGTCTTCTAAATCAGATGCATTTATAAATAGATGTATATTATTTTTTATATTGTGAAACATATAAACAGAATTATTATTATCCGTATCCATATGTTCACACTCTATGTCAGTTTTATCTTTTACTTTTTTAGTTTTCATTATAGCATATCTCCTTTTCTAATTAGTTGTTCAGTTACTTTTCGTTTGATTAAATCTTTAATCTTTTTATTTTCTTTAGTACTACCAAAGCTTAATACTTCTACATGACTGTCAAACCAATCTGCTTTTGTTTTCTTTTTCTTTTTCATACTTCCTCCTGTCAATGTATTATTTTATTTTTACAAACTCCGATGTTAATTAAAGTCATAGCTTGTTCTTCAAAGTAAGAACCTAAACGATAACACATCCCTGTATCTATTAAGTACTGCCATGCTTCCACCTCTTCGTTTATATTTGTTAGTGGTATATGTCCGTCACATCTACCAACTGCTTGATGCAAATCTAATACAAACTTTTTATCTAACTTTAATTTTTTATAAAGTTTATAGTAATTGTATTCAGTTTCATTTGCAAAAACTTTCTTACCATACAATGGTATTTTAATTCTTATCTTTTTATTCTTCGTACTTGGCATTTTCATTTTCCACATATACTCCTGCTAGTTTTAAAGTATCAAACTGACTAGGCTCTACCTTATCAACACTATATACTTCTACTAATCTCATACCATCACCAGTCCAATAAGCTGACCCGTCAGAAGAGTCCTCAGTAATATCATCTAAAAAGAAAGCGGATAATATTCTATGGTCTGCCTCATCCTCTTGCCAGTAGTTCATATCTCTTAAATTTTTACTTGAATAGATATGTCTATGAATATATTCATGCTCACCATTCTGTTCATGAAAACTGTACATCCAATACTCCATTACTTAACCTCCTTTATATCTACATCATCGGTACTCATATCATCTTTCACTACTTCCCACTCATCATTTAGATACTCATCATCTTCATATCTTTCCTGTGCTTCATCTTCATTCTCAGCCATGACAAAGTTTCTTTCAATAATAAAACCAGTCTTCATAATACTTACCTCATACTTTTTCATATGTCCTCCTATATTTTAGTTCCGAATACTGTTGTTTCTTTTTCAGGTTCGTTGCTTGAGTATACTAATTTAATTCCTTTAACAGCAGGAAAGTTCTTATCATATTCTTCTAACCATTCTTGTTCACTATCATATACTAAGTACTCGTACCACTCTTGCTTATAACCTTCTTCTTCCAATCCCCACCTACAAAGTAGGTCTACCTTAGTTAGCTTGGCTACTTGACTAATGTCTGAGTAATCCCAATCAGGGTCTAAATAATATTCATGCATACCCCCTTCACTCCAACCATCGCTACCTAATTCTTCCTGTCTAAATTTATCAGCCACCCATTCAGCATAGACTCTTAGATTTTCTAATGTATATTCTCTTGTCGGTGTTCTCATCTGTACTCCTCATACTCTGTTAATATTTCGTTGTATAAATCTTCAATAAGTTTTTCATCCATAAGATATGGATTACTATTATCATTGAATACATATTTATTTTTTAAGATTTCTTTAACCTCTTGTAAGTCTATTGGCTCAATTAGAAGTTCTTCTATCTGTTCCTTAACATCTTGTAGTGCTTTGTTTACTTGCCCCATTTTTTTAATTCCTCCTTAGTATAATGAAGTGAAGCCCTTAATCCCTCAACAGACCAATGGTTTTCTTTTATTAATTGTAGTATTGTTTTCTTTTCTTTACTTGCTTGGTGCTTATCGTATGCTATTTGTCCTTTTGATTTAATCATATAATCCTCCAGCTTCTAAATCAAATTGTAGTTTTTCTAACAAGTCATTAACTAAGTACTCATCCTCTGACATAATGTTATGGTCATCATATACTGCATGAAGATAGTCATCACTTAACTCATCTTGATAAAAGTCATAGATTAATTCACCCATTATATCAAAGTCTTTATTACCCTTGATAATATCAATAAGGATTTTAATTTCATCCTTACTAAATGTATCAGTGATTTCTTTTTTTGTTTTCATAGTACCTCCTTACTATACAAATGTGGCAAAAACAAGATACCACATATGCTTATGTTGCATACCTGTTATGTAATAATAACATGGTAGTTCTTAAATCGTTCTCTTTTAGACAACAAAAAACTTTGCTAAAGATTATATAGAGATGCTTAAGGATATTAATTATACTATACATTACAATATTTAACAATCTCTATAACTACTTCCAATACTCTTTAAAGTTTTTACTGTTATACTCAACAACTTTATACTCTACTTTCTTACCTAAACTTTTGAGAGCAAACTCATGTCCGTCTTTATCAGTGGTGAAGATTTGATTAGTATACATCCTATACTTATCTTCTTCTTTAGGTTTAAAAATTATAAAGTAATTATACATATGTTCTCCTTTTGTTCTAGTTATTTATTAATACAAGATTAAATATAACTAATACTACTATCAGTTCAATCATGGTTACGCACTCCTTGTCTGTTAGGGTTTATAATACTTGCTCTTACATCTACATAGTTATCCTCAGAATTATATTTTCTATTGGCTACCATGTTATCATAAATTAAATCTAACTTCTCATAGATTTTATTTATCTCTGTTAAGGTAATAGTCTTCTTACCTTTAATTAGTTTAAGTTTTAGTTTATGTACTAACTCTAAAACCTTTAATACTTTTAGTTCAGTTTTTACTATTGGCATTTCTTTCTTCCGATTGTTTATCTAATATATTTTTTATAGTATTTTCTATATCCCAATACAATTCACTACCTTTTTCTGTGTTTTTTGTGCAACCTATATTGTCTTCATCTTCTACTACATATTGATTTGATATATTGTTTTCTAAGCTATCTATAAATTTAAAATATAAATCATCTGCTAATTGACAAGCTATATCAAAATTTTTATCTGTACTCATACATCCTCCATTAGTTTATTTGTAAGTTAAGCACTATCAATAATACGACTATCCATATTAAAGGTATACTATACTTTGGATTTATTTTCATAACCTTTGACCTCCTGTATTACATTGTCTATTACTTCTACTCTTTCTTTATGGTTTAGTTTAGTCAACTCAAAGTCAAATGGTTCTAGGTCACCAATATCATCCTCTTCATCATAGTCTTCAATAAAAACTTGTGCTTCACTAGGTAAATCGTAACAGTACCAGTCCATAGTTTTATCAGAGTTTAATTTAATAAATTTTACACAGTCAGGATTTACTTGAACATCTATTAGTCCTTTTCTTTTTAAAGATAAAGCAATAGGACAAGCACAGAATGAACCTTGAACACCATAGTTTATATCGCCGTCAGTTACAGATATTTTCATTTCTTATTTACCTCCAATATTTTTTTAACTTTATCCACCTGTTCAACAGCCTCAAAGTATTTATCTCTAGCTTCTTGTAAGTGGTCTTTATTCTTTAAGTATATTCTTATCAAGTGTACTAAGTCAATCTCACCATACTCAATGTTTTCTTTTTTAGAATGAGAATAATATTCCTCTTCTAAAAATTCTATGATGTCACTTGGTGTTGCTCTATCACTCATAACAGATATAACTTTTATAATATTTCTTAAATTATATTTAGTCTTTTTTGTTTTCATACTTCCTCCGTTTTAATTGTACCATTTTTATATATGATATCTTCCACTTCTTCCATAAGAATATCTTCGTCACTCCATTGTGGTACTGTACCATAAGGGATATGCTTATAGAAATCTACTGGTCTTTTATTTTCCTCGTTCATTTTTAACTCCGTTGTTATCTTTTTTTAATCCGTTAAAAAATTCCTTACAACTATCTTTATATTCTTTAGATAAATATTTGTTATCATATAAAAAATAATTTAACAAGTTTTCTTTTTTACTTCTTACTTTTTTCATTAGCCCTCCGATAAAGTTAAGAATGTTAATGCCCCACCTGACGCAATTAAAATACCTAAGGTTGCGTCACCATGGATAGCAAGTAGCACACCTAAAAAAGTTACTGTAAAACTTAATAATATTACAGCTAAAATTTTCATACTCATTTAACCTCCACTATTTTATTATCTTCTATAGTAACATTAGCAAACCAACTTCTTTTTTTATTACATCCTGTAATTGTACCAGTTGATTTGTATTCTTCACCGAAGAATGAAGTCTCTATATAGTCTAATTCATTTCCTATATTAGCCTTCAATTCTTTTTTCGTTTCATAACATAACTGTAACATATAACCTCCGTTGTTAGTGTATTAAATATCTAAAACAAACCCACTATAATCTGTCTTAGCTTTACCTTTTGCTTTCAAACCTACGATTGAATTTCTTAGGTCTAAAAATCTTAAGTCATGCTCATCACCACTAACTACTTGATAACCTTTATAAGTCTTAGGTAATTCTTTTCTAAACACCATGGCGACATTGCCACCCTTACTTAAAATATCCATGCTATCTGTATAGTTATCTTCATTTAAACTAAAAGTCAAGTGATAGTTGTTAGGGTATTCACCATTAACAAACTTCAAAGCCCTCTTTTTAATTTTAGTATAGTCATAAAATTGTACATTCGGAAAGCTTTCAAAAATTTTATGTACTTCCCATGGAATATCGCTAGTTGTATTCAACCTGCATACTGGAATTAAATCTTTTTTCTTACAATTAATCTCATGGTTTTTAATTTCTTTAAACAGCTTACTTAAAAATTTTACTCTATCTCTAAAATAAAATCTAGTTCTATCTATCCTACCTTTATTTTTTTGCTTCATGAATACTGGGTTACCTGCTGTATGCAAACAAGCTTTGGTACAGCCGTCACTTCGTTGAGGACATACTTCAAAGCCACTTAATTTTGCGGGTGCTAAGTTCAATCTTAATATCCAGTATTTTTTAAACTCTTCTAGCTTCAAGTTCTTATCAGTCTTCGGGTTGCCTTCTGTAAAGGTCAACCTTTTAGGCTCATCATACTTAAATATATTTTTCATATAACCTCGCTCTCTGTTTTAAAAGTATATCCTAATCTTTTAATTATAGCTATGTCTGTTTTACCTAAGGTAACTCCACCTGTCAAGGCTTGAAATAGCTTAGCCGTATTACATATAGGATATATTAATTCGTTACCATATACATTTTTTCTTTTAACTATTATTTCTTTCATGCAACCTCCAGTTGTTTCATTAGTTCTTGATATTGCTTATCCCACCCATTTAGTAAGGGTGTCATAGTCCAATCACAAATAGAATCTTCATCACCATTATATGGTATAAGAAAAGCCCAACCCACTTGTTTATTTTCTTTATCATACATACTTATTTCTGCTTCATCTAGATTTTCAATGCTGTCTTTAATAGCTTTGTAGTCTTTAGATTTTAGTACATCTTCCTCGCCGTCATACCATACAGAAATTGAGCAACCCTTATCAAGTGCATAAAGCACTAAGTTTAAGTATGCTTTTTTATAGTCCACCGCTTTTTTTATATCTTCTGCTTTCATACTACCTCCAGTTGTTATTGTTTATTTATAAATTACGGCTTCAATACCTTTGATATAAGCATTTAACCAGTTATAAATTTCTTTTTTAGAACCTCTATAGCTAACATCAGTACAACCTCCCATTGTATTAACTATCTGCTCCACTCCGTACCTGCCATTATATTGACTTATATAATAATGACCTTTATTTAAAATAGATTTACCTTTTATTTTATAGGGTAAATACATTTCAGTTCTATTCTTAGTAAGCTTGTTTAAGTAATTTACCCTTAGTTCTAAGTCTTCTATTTTCATTTCTACCTCCAGTTGTTTATTTTAATTCTAGTCCTTGCTCTTTAAATTTATCTCTTATATTATTGTAGTCAATACATCTATTATAAGTTTGTAATTCACTCAATATATAATTATATTTATTATTCCAATCACCATATTTAAAAGGGTCATTTCTTAACTCTACTAATTTATCTACAATTTTATATAGATTATCTACTTCATTTGTATCGTAAATTGTTTCTTTTATTTTAGTCATTTCTACCTCCAGTTGTTTATTTGTTATATTTATTGTAATACTTTTTGAATATACTTACAAGCTTATCTTTACCAAACACAATTCTAGGTTGATAAGCGTTCATAAGGTGGCATTTTTTATCATGTTCACAACCATAGATTGCATGTAGTAATTCGTGATATACTGTATGTCTTAGAAAATTTTCACCACTTATAAAAGCACTATCGCTTATATAAATTTTATTTTCTTTTAAGATTGCTATTCCTAAAACATTACAATTTTTTGGCTCACCAATTTTAACTTCAATTCGTGGTAGCCTAAGACCCTCATTTTTTAATTCATATATGAAGTTTAAAACTTGCCTCTTTTTTAGGTATACTTCCTCACCCATTTTATGCTTTTTAAATTTTATGTCTATTCCTCTAATCATTACTACCTCCAGTTGTTTATGTCTTTTTTAAGTTGTTCATAATTTATTGTAGTCGCCTTTTCAAAAACATCTCTATTAAAATCAGGGTTTTCGCTTTCAAAGTAGTCTGTTAACTTCCAATATACATTAGCTATAATAGCTGTCGCTTTTTGGTTTTCCCTGCATAACTCATCTAGAATATATGCGTCTTCAAATTCTTTTTTTAGAATTTCTGCAAATTTAATATAGTGCTTTTTTGATATAGTCATTTTTACCTCTTTCAGTTTAAGTTATTTGAAAGCTTAATTATGGTTAAATTAAGTTTTCAAGTTGTTTATACAAAGGCTGAATTAACAACCTAGGCTAGAACTATCCTCTTAAGTGGAGTGTTCTAGATTTCTTAGATTTTCCACCATGTAAAGCCATTCCCAAATCACTATATAAACTGGTTTTGCTAGGTTGAAAATTCTTATCAAAGCAATGAGGATGAAGTCTCAAATCTTTTTTGTATCTTTTAAAAGACCTGAAATTGACAAAGCCAAAGCTTTTATAATTGTTTTTGTTAATGTTTTTCATGATTTTGAATATAGTTATTTCATAAAAAATATATATTGCTCGTTTTGCATAACAGCCCTGCAAGAATTGCATAGCTTAAAACAAATCAAATCAAGCTAAAAAGACCTGCAATATTAATATGGCATGATTAAGGCAATGAAAGATTTATTTTGAGGGTGTGGATAACTTTAAAAGCTTAGAAGCATAGACCGCCCCGTTATAAAAATTAAAGATATTTATTTGAGATATTGGAATATAATAAAAGCTTATGAGATTGATTGGTTGAAGCCTGTATTCATTGGAATAGTTGGAGATTGTTAGAAGTATTAAAAGATATCTAATAAGCTTAAGTAATCTTAGGTGATAACTGTAAACTAGTGCTAATGATTATCAGTCGCATATAAATAAAGCCTCTCGCTTAGGTTGTATAGTACTAGTTGATAATGATTCTCATTCGCAAGGGGGCGGGATAAGTGCCATGGGGGGTGTGGGGTACATGTATATACTGCTTATACATTTTGAGGAGCTTTGGAGTGTAAACTAGATAAGGGTCGCCCCGTTGAAAAGACTATTAATAGATAAGGGGGTTGTGAAAGGGGGGTTGCTATATTGCTGGACTGACCCAGAGAAGAACTTATTTAATCTATAGTATATGCTTCACCCCTGGAGAGCAACTATAGTTATTATACACCCACTATTTACATCCGTCAACACTAAAATAAAAAATATTTATGTTGTCAACTAGATTTAAATATGCTATAATAGAAGCATATGAATAATAACTATTTACCAGGTACTCCTACCAAAAGGAAACTAACAGAACAACAACAATCTTTTATAGATGCTCTATCAGGAGCTGCAAGAGGTAACATTAAACAAGCCTTAGATATAGCAGGTTATGCTCCGACCTCGGCATCAGCAGTTGTGGACTCTCTGAAAGAGGAGATTATAGATGTTGCTAATAAGATACTAGCTAAGTCTGCACCTAGAGCAGCAGAGAAGTTGGTAGAGATTCTAGAAAGTGACGACCCTATCCCACAAGTAGCAGCTAAGTTACAGGCAGCCCAAACCTTATTAGATAGAGTTGGTATTGCTAAAAGAGAAAAGCTAGATGTAACCCATACTGCAGCAGGAGGAATATTTTTGTTGCCTGAGAAGAGGGATGTAATAGATGTTAATGCAGAAGAGGTAACCGATGATGAATAAAAGAAGAAGCTCAACCATACCTTATGGATATAAACTAACAGAAGATAAAACATTAGAACCAGTAGAAAAAGAAATTAATGCATTGAAAGATGCAAAGGAGGGTGTTAAAGCAGGGGCATTCTCACTAAGAGGTGCAGTAGAAATACTAGAACATCAAACAGGAAGAAAGCTATCAGCAATGGGATTAAAAAAAATCATTGATAAAGATACTAATAGACCTTCACCTTCTAAACCTAATGGTCTACTAAGTAAAACAGATGCCTAGACAATATAACTTTGGAGCAGAACACAAAGCTAAGTTAGCTACTAGGAAAGCTGTACGAGAAAAAGAAAGAGAAATTGAAAAGCTTAGAAAGAAACTAGAGAATAAATCCTATAAGTTAGCTAAGAAAAAAGAAGTCTTAGGTAAAGTACAACAAGTAGAACAACAAAACCCTAAAGATAAAAAAGGTACAGTAATAGATACGAAAGAATACGATAACTTACCTAGCAATGTAAAACAATTAATAGAAGAAGATGAAGCTAAGATAGTATTCAAACCTAATACGGGTCCTCAAACGGATTTCTTAGCAGCAGGTGAACAGGATGTTCTATATGGTGGCTCAGCAGGAGGTGGTAAATCTTATGCCATGCTAGTTGACCCATTAAGATATATGCACATAAAAGAACATAGAGCATTACTACTTAGAAAGTCAATGCCAGAATTAAGAGAATTAATAGATAAGTCTAGAGAACTATATCCTAAAGCTTTTGCTGGAGCAAAGTTTAGAGAAGTAGAAAAGACCTGGAGGTTTCCAAGTGGAGCTTCCTTAGAGTTTGGTTATCTAGATAGAGATGCTGATGTTTATAGATATCAAGGACAATCCTACACATGGATTGGAATAGATGAATTAACACAGTATCCTACAGAGTTTCCACTCCAGTATTTGCAATCACGATTGAGAACAACTAATAATCAAATACAATGCTACATTCGGTGTACAGCAAACCCTGGAGGGGTTGGAGGACATTGGGTTAAGAAAAGATATCTAGACCCTAGTCCTCCTAACGAATCATTTATAGGACAAGATAAAATAACAAGAAGATTTATACCAGCAAGATTAGAAGACAATCCTTTCCTTGCATCTGATGGTAAGTATGAACAGATGCTTATGTCACTACCTGCAGTACAAAGAAAACAATTACTAGAAGGTAACTGGGATGTTGCTGAAGGTGCAGCCTTTGTAGAGTTTGATTATGACAACCATGTAATAGAACCATTTACTTTACCCAAACATTGGGAACGAGTAAAAGGAATTGACTATGGTTACGCAGCAGAATCAGCTTGTATATGGGCAGCAATAGACCCTAGTGATGAAACATTAATCATCTATAGAGAACTATACCAAAAAGGATTAACAGGAGAAGCTTTAGCTTTAAGAATATTTGAGTTTGAAAAGGAGGACAGGTTGTCTGTAAGTGGGGTGTTAGACGGAGCAGCATGGGCTAGAACAGGCTCAACTGGACCTACTGTAGGGGAGGTACTCTCCAGAGCAGGACATAAGCTTAGAAGAGCAGATAAGAACAGAATCCAAGGTAAGATACAAATACATGAACGATTAAAACTAGCAGATAACGGAAGACCTAAAATGCAGATATTTAATACTTGCCCAAACCTTATTAGAGAATTACAATCTATTCCTTTAGACCCTAACAAACCTGAAGATGTAGATACCAAAGCATCCGACCATGCTTATGATGCATTAAGATACTTAGTAATGTCAAGACCTAAATCACGAACAGCTTGGGAGGATATGAATGAGATAAAAAGATTTGTACCTTCTGACCCAACCTTTGGATATTAATATGCCCTTATATACTTTTATAAATAAAAACACAAACGAAGAATATGATGAAGTAATGTCATATGAAGATTTACTTGAATATGTTAAACGAGATGATGTAGAGCAAGTATTTAAAATTAAAATAACTAGATACTCAGATGCTGGTGGAATGAAAGACCAATTTACAGATTGGTGTAAAGATAGTGCTGTTAAGGGTAAAGGAGATTTTAAACCTTATGGTAAAGCAACCAAAGGTTTTAAGGAAGGTAAGAATGGTTAATAGAAAGATTAAGTTAAATAAAAAAGCAAAGACAGATATTGATAAATATCCTCTCGTAGAAATAAGATGGTATGACATTTGCTCAGATTCTAGTTGGGTAAGTATTGATGACTTAATGAAAATGAAACTACCTGAATGTAATACTAAAGGACATCTTTTATCTCAAGTCAAAGGAATCACTAGAATCTTTGGTGATTATGCTGTAGACTCTCATGGAGCTATAGATGACTTAGGAAATGTTACTATTATACCTACAAGTGTTATCATAGAAATTAAGAAAATAAGTTGACAAACTAACTAAAAAAGTGTATTATTAGAAGTAATCACTTATTAACTAAAGGTTTTATTTATGGCTGAGTATGGCTCAAAAGAATTAGATACATCTATACCTACAGAAGATGTTGAAACAGAAGAGAATATGGAACAATCGGCTTTGGTCGGTATTGTTCAATCTAAGTTTCAAGAATGTGAAACGACTAGAAGAGATGATGAACTAAGATGGTTACAATCATATCATAACTACAGAGGTCGTTATTACAAAGATGTTAAGTTTAGAGAAAACGAAAAGTCAAGAGTCTTTGTTAAAGTAACTAAAACAAAAGTACTTGCAGCTTACGGACAATTAATTGATGTACTATTCGGTACAAATAAATTTCCATTAACAATTCAAGAAACAAGAGTACCTGAAGGAATTGCAGAGTACGCACATCTTAATCCTTTAAAGGAACAACAAGGTGATGAGAATTTAAATCCTACTCCTGGAATTGAAGGCAACCAAGATTACATTCCTGGTAATCAAATGGGAATGGCAGAACAACCACAAGGTGGTTTAGGTTATCCTGGTGATGGAATGGAATTACCAAAAGGTGCAACCTTCAATACAGTAAACGAATTAATGTTAGGTTCTCTTCAAGAAGAATATGAAGAAGCAGACTTAACAGAAGGACCAGCTCCTTCACCTGAGATGCCTCAGATTAAACCTGCACAGATTGCAGCTAGAAGATTAGAAAAATTAATTCATGACCAACTAGATGAATCAGATGGAAGTATTGCTTTACGAAATGCAATCTTTGAATCTTGTCTATTAGGTACAGGAATTATTAAAGGACCTTTTACTTATAATAAAACTTTACATAAATATATAGATACAGGTAATGGTAGAGAGTATGCACCTGAAACTGTTAAAGTTCCTAAAGTAGAATTTGTTAGTATCTGGGATTTTTATCCAGACCCTAATGCAAGAAGTATGGATGAAGCAGAATATATCATTCAAAGACACAGATTAAATAGACATCAATTTTTAGATTTAGCTAATAGACCTTTCTTTAAAAAACAAGCTATCATGGAATGTTTAAAGATGGGTGCTAACTATACAAAGAAAGAATGGGAAACTGATATTGATTTAGAGAAAAGTCATTACGCAGATATTACTCATAATAGATTTGAAGTATTAGAATACTGGGGAACTATAACTGCAATGGCAGCAAGAGAAGAAGGTCTTGATGTTGATGAAGATATAGATGATTCAGAAGAAGTCCAAGTAAATGTTTGGATGCACAGAGGTAAAGTAATCAGAGTAGTTGAGAATCCTTTTAAACCTTTTAGAAATCCTTATCAAGCATTTGTATATGAAAAGAATCCTTATACATTTTTTGGTATTGGTGTTCCAGAAAACATGGATGATGCACAACAGATTATGAATGGTCATGCAAGAATGGCAATTGATAACTTAGCATTAGCTGGTAACTTAGTATTTGATGTAGATGAAACAGCTTTATCATCTAATCAAAATATGGAAATTTATCCAGGTAAAATATTTAAAAGACAGTCAGGTGTTCCAGGACAATCTATTTATGGAATTAAGTTTCCAAATACTGCAAATGAAAATATGCAGATGTTTGATAAGTTTAGACAACTAGCTGATGAGTCTACTGGTTTACCTTCTTACTCACATGGTCAAACAGGTGTAACAGGTATGACAAGAACAGCATCAGGTATGTCTATGTTAATGGGAGCAGCTTCATTAAATATTAAAACAGTAATTAAAAATATTGACGACCAGTTAATTAGACCTTTAGGAGAAGCAATGTTCCAATGGAATATGCAATTCTATGAAGGTGATTTACCTATCCAAGGTGATTTAGAAATTAAGGCAACAGGTTCATCTAGTTTGATGAAGAAGGAAGTTCGTTCTCAAAGACTAACTATGTTCTTACAAACTGTACAGAACCCATCAATTGCTCCATTTGTTAGAATGTCAGAGGTGATTAAAGAGTTAGCATACTCTTTAGATTTAGACCCTGCAGAAGTAATGAATACTAAAGATGAAGCAGAAATTTATGCTAAAATAATAGGAATGCAAAATGTTAAACAAGGAACTAGCCCTCAAGCTGACCCAACTGGTCAACTCGGAGCAATGGCAAGTAATGCACCAGTACCTGGACAAGCTCCAGGAAATAACAGCCCAGGAAATGGCGAAGGCTCAATCGGACCAGGTAATACACCAATGCCAGGGGAGATGGAATTTACTGGACAAGTTGAAGAACCTTCCCAATCAGGTTAAAGATTTTAATACTAATAGTTGACGAATAACAATTCCGTTGCTATAATAGAACAACTAACAGGAGATAAGTAATTATGAAAAAAATAAAAGCAATCAAAATGGCTACAGGTGGACTTATGTCACAACCTCCATATATTGCTAAACAAGATAAATCATTAATTGAAGCATATGATGTTAATACTCCTGCATCTGCTAGAAAAGGTTTACCTTCAAGAGCAATGTCTTCTTCTAGAACTAGAATGAAAGATGGTGGTTTATTAGTTCCTAGATTAAAATTTAAAACAGGTGATACTATTAAAGATAAAATTGAAGCTAGAAAATTTGAAAAACTTGAAGCTATGAAAGATAGTGGTTTAGAATTAACACCTAAACAAGAACAAGAATTAGAATCTTATAAAGCCAAAGATAGAAAAGTAGAAATGGCTTTAGGTGGAGAAGTAGTTGAAAAATATTCTACACAAAGACCAGACTACCAAGCTTATGCAGAAGGTGGTGAAGTAGAAGATGATATGGATATGGAAGATGAAATGCCTATGGAAGACGAAGTAGATATGGAAGATGACATGGACATGGAAGATGATACTAGTTTATTAGAACCTATTGGTATGGAAGATGAAATGCCTATGGATGAAGAAATGGAAGAAGAAGAAGATTATGGTGACATGGATGCCATTATAGATACTTCAGCTTTATCCGAAGAAGAAGAAAAAATTCTAGATGAATCTATTGATATGCATCCAGAATTAGAAGCTATTATTCCTAAGTTAGTAGCAACAGAATTTACAGAAGATGGAGAAGTAGAAGGACCAGGAACAGGAACTTCAGACTCTATCCCAGCACTTTTATCAGATGGTGAATTTGTATTTACAGCAAAAGCAGTTAAGAACATTGGTGTAGACAAATTAAGAAAGATGATGAAACAAGCAGAAGAATCTTATGATGCTGGAAACTCTGCTCAAGCAGAAGAAGTATAAAAAGAATTTGTAGAGAAAGGTAACTCTACGGATAGACAAGCTACCTTATAATAAATTATTTATTGTAAGCCCTTGTAGTTTCGTTTCAAACAGAAAAACCTACCATAGCTACCTTCAGTTATGAAGCCCTAAGGAGGACAATACAATGAGTAAAAACGAAGAAGGACTAAAAGAAGTCGCAGCAAACCCGTACAACAGAACTAAATCTTGGCACACTAATAGTGCAATGCCTAGTGATAGAACTTCTGCTGATACTGGTTTATATATGCCAAACCCTGAAAGTGTTAACGATGAATCAGAAGCTACTGCCGAAGGCAACCCTGAAGATTCTACCTATAATACAACAGCAACTATGGATAAGGTCCAAGATTCTGCATTAAATGTAGAAGCTAACCCTTATGCAAAAGTCGATTACAAAAAAAGGTATGACGACCTTAAACGATATTATGACAGGAAACTTGGTGAATGGAGTAGTAAGGAAAGTGAACTTAAAGTACAACTTCAAGAGAACAGACCTAAATACACACCACCTAAATCTAAAGAAGAGCTAGAAGCTTTTAAGAATGATTATCCTGACATTTATGGAGTTGTGGAAACTGTATCTCATTTGCAATCTCAAAATGAGGTTAAGACTTTACAAGAAGAGTTAGAAGGTTTAAAGAAAGCTAATACTACTTTACAACAAAGAGAAGCTGCTTTAGAACTTTCAAAATATCATCCTGACTTTGAACAAATAAAAGAGTCTGATGATTTTCATGATTGGGCTGATGTTCAACCAATGGAAATTAAAAAATGGATATATGAAAATAACTCTGATGGTAAACTTGCTTCAAGAGCAATTGACTTGTATAAGAAGGACCGAGGACTTGGTTTAGATAAAAAAACTGTGAAGAAGCAATCTAAAGCAGAAGGTGCTGACCTGTTAGTTAAAACTAATGAACAGTCTCAGATACCTGAAGGTAAAGAAAACTTTTTCAAAAGGTCTGATATCGCTAAGATGTCAGATGAAGAGTTTATGCAATACGAAAAAGAAATTGTAAAAGCTCAAAGAGAAGGTAGAATTATAGGTTAATTCTACTTATTTTTTATTAACCAACAACACAAAGGAGATAACTACAATGGCAAAATTTGCAGGTGGTTCAACTTATAACTTTGGTTTAGGTGTTTCAGGACAAACGAATGGTTTCTTTATTCCTGAAGTCTATTCCAAAAAAGTACAAATAGCTCTTAGAAAAGCTGCAGTAGCAGAAGCAATCTGTAACACTGACTATATGGGAGAAATCTCATCTTTCGGTGATACTGTAAACATTATCAAAGAGCCTCAAATCTCAGTTGCTGATTACACTAGAGGTCTAGCTGTAACTTCAACTGACTTAACTGACCAAGAATTGGTTCTTACTATTGACCAAGCGAAGTCTTTTTCATTCAAAATAGATGACTTAGAGAAGAGATTCTCTCATGTTAACTTTCAAGCTGTAGCTGCAGACAATGCTGCTTACGCTTTGAGAGATGCTATGGATAGCAATATCTTAGAAGCAATAGGTGCTGGTGCAACTGTTACTACTGGAATGGGAACAACTTCAGTTCCGATTGATATCGGATTTGGTACTGGTGAAGTAGACCCTCTAAATCAAATGTCATTAGCTGCTAAAGAACTAGATGAAGCTAATGCACCTGAAGATGGACGATGGTTTGTGGCTGCACCTGAATGGTACAACCAACTAGCTAACACATCTTCTAAACTTTTATCAGTAGACTTTAATGCTGGTCAAGGTTCAATTAGAAATGGTTTAGTTGCATCTGGATTGCTAAGAGGCTTCCAAATGTATAAATCAAACAACCTACCAACTAATGACTTATCTGGTGCAACTCCTGCTGGTGCAGGTGATGCTCCTATGGCATTATTCGGACACATTTCAGGAACTTCTGCTGCGTCTTCTATGAATAAAGTAGAAACAGTAAGAGACACTGGAACTTTCTCTGACATCGTTAGAGGATTGATGGTTTGGGGTAGAAAAGTACTGAGACCAGAAATTACTGGTAAAATAATCTACACAATAGATTAATCAGTATTTAACTATAACAAATAGTTAACTTAAAGTAGGGGGTAGAAATATCCCCTAGCTTTAAATAATAAAAGGAAAATAATTATGCCAATGAAAAAAGCAATGCCAGGTGGAAAAATTACTAACAAAGGTAAATACAAAGCTGGTGGTAAAGTACAAAGAAATAAAAAAGGTCATGGTGGAATGATGACTATTATAATTAAAAAAAATAAAAAGAAATAGAAATTAATATGGGTATAATGTCATCACCTGCATGGACTCGTAAAGAAGGTAAAAATCCTGAAGGTGGTTTAAATGCAAAGGGTAGAGCATCTTACAATAAAGGTAAAACTAAAACTGGTAAGAAAAAGAATTTAAAAGCACCTAGCAAAGTAGTAGGAAATAAAAGAAGAAAAAGTTTTTGTGCTAGAATGAAAGGTATGAAAAAGAAATTAACTTCTGCTAAAACTGCTAGAGACCCTAATTCAAGAATTAATAAATCACTAAGAGCATGGAACTGTTAATATATGGCTAAAACTTATCTTTCAATGACAAACGAATTACTGGTTGAAATTAACGAACCAGAAGTTACAAGTGTATCAACTGCAATTGGAGTACAAAAGTTTGTAGCTAATTGTGTTAATAGAGCTTACTTTGATATAGTAGATGCTCAAGATACATGGTCTTGGTTATCAACATCAGCAACACAAGGTAATTATAATGGTAATACTTTTGTTGAAACTATTGCAGGACAAAGATGGTATCTTTTAAAACAAGGTTCATCAGAAGTTGATACAGATTTTTCAAATATAAATTGGGATAGTTTTGTATTAACAGAAGAAAATGTAAGTGGTAAAACAGAACCTTATACAATTAAAAACTTACCTTTTGTTTCGTTAGAAACTTGGAGAGATTTTTATTCTATATCTGAAAATAGAGATAGTTCTAAAGCTGATTCTTCTTATGGTGTACCTCAAAGAATAATTAGAAGTGAAGATAATAGACACTTTGGTTTATCTCCTGTTCCTAATGAAGTTTATAGAATTTATTTTTATGCTTACAATAGACCAGCATCATTAGTTAATGATACTGATAAAGTTTTATTTCCAGAACAATATAAAACTGTTTTGATGGCTAGAGCAAGATATTATATTTATCAATTTAAAGATAATATTGCACAAACTCAATTAGCTTTAGAAGAATATAAAAAAAGTTTAGATAAAATGATTGAACAACTAAATGCTCCACAACCTAGTTATGTGGAAGATGATAGACGAGTATTCGTTTAAAGGATAAAAAATGCCAACTCAAGGAGCTTCCATTACTGTACAAGGTGGCTTGGATTTAATTTCAAGTTCTCATGCTTTATTTAGAACACCTGGAGCTGCTACTGTCCTACAAAATTTTGAATCATCTACTACAGGTGGTTATAGAAGAATAAGTGGTTTTGAAAAATTAGGAACTACAAGTGCAGTTATTCCTTCTGGAGTTGTAACTGATGCAATGCAGGGTATTAAAGGTTATGCTAATGGTATTGTTGTTGCTCAAGGAGCTAATTTATATTTTAGTACTACAGGTACTTCTTATGTACCAATCAATGTAGATACTTTTACAATAGGTGCAGGAACAGTTTCTATATCTTCAGGTTCGCCTACAGTAACTGGAACAGCTACTACTTTTACTACTGACTTTACTGTTGGTGATGATATTAAAATCCTTACTGATTTTTATAAAGTGTTATCTATTACAAGTAATACTGTATTAACATTAGATAAAAATGCAAATACTTCAACTACACAAAATGGTTTAAGTTATTATAAAGGTGGTATACCAGTAGGAGATTTACCTAGTGCAACTATAATCCCTAGAGCTAATCAAAGCAATGTTCAATTTGTAAACTTTGAATCTACAGGAGGTCCAAATGGTACTCTTTACTTTGTTGATGGACAAAATAAAATAGGTGAATTTTATATACATGATGATGGTACTTATCATTTTGAAGAAATAGAAAGGTCTGCTCCAGTAGGTTGTTCTTTAATAGAACGATATGCTGAAAGAATTATAGTATCTGGACAAGCATCTAATCCTAGTGTTGTCTATTATAGTGGTAGATTAAAACCTTATGACTTTGAAGATTCTTCTGCAGGGTTTATTGATGTAGGTGATATAGTAACAGGTATTAAAGTATTTAGAAACAGCTTAATTATATTTTGTAAAAATAGTATATATGAGTTGACAAACCTTGATTCTACTCCTATAATTAAATCAGTTACTAAAAATATAGGTTGTGTAAGTGGCAACTCAATTCAAGAGATAGGTGGAGATTTAATCTTCTTAGCACCTGATGGATTAAGAACAGTTGCTGGTACAGCTAGAATTGACGATGTTGAATTAAGTTCTATTAGTAGAAAAATTTTACCATTAGTAAATGAAATAATTAATAACCTTTCTAACTATACTATTTCAAGTATGGTTATTAGAGAACGAAGTCAATACAGATTATTCTATTATCAATCAGGACAAGCAGCTTCTGGACAAAAGGGAATTATAGGAACATTTAAATATAATTCAGAAGGTATACCTGCATTTGAATGGAGTCAAACTAAAGGTTTACCTGTTAAGTTTTGTACTTCGGATGTTAATAACGATGGTACAGAAGTACTTCATCATACTGATGAAACAGGTTATGTTTATAAACATGACATTGGTAATAGTTTTGATGGTGCTAATGTAGTAGCAGAATTTCAAACACCTGATATGGATTATGGTGATAATGGTTTAAGAAAAAGTTTATACAAAGTTAAAACTAATATTGAACCTGAAGGAACACAAAACGATTTACTTTTAAGAATCAGATATGATTTTGAAAGTGGTGAAGTTCCTCAACCAGGAAACTTTGCAGTAGGTAACTTAAGTTCAGCTTCATTATTCGGTTCAGCAATATTTGGTACGGCAACATTTGGAGCAACAACTCTACCAAGTAAAAGTGTTTTAGTAACAGGAAGCGGTTTCTCTAATAACTTTAAATTTTTTAGTGATGATACAAATGCTCCTTATTCAGTAAACGGAATGTTTGTTTCATTCATAGCAGGAGGAAGAAGATAAATTATGGCAGGATATACTAGACAAAGTTCAATTAATGATGGTGATACAGTCACAGCAGCATTATTTAATAACGAATATAATCAACTACTATCTGCTTTTAATAATTCAACAGGACATAAACATGATGGTACTTCAGCAGAAGGACCAGTCATTTCTCTTATTGGAGATGCAGGTCTTTCAACTCCATTAAACAAAATTGAAATAGATACATCTAACGATGAGATAGGTTTTTATGTTGATGTAGCAGGAGTCACTACAGAACAAATTAAATTATTAGATGGTGCAATCGTTCCTATTACAGATAACGATATTGATTTAGGTACAAGTTCTTTAGAGTTTAAAGATGCTTTCTTTGATGGAACAGTTACATTAGATGGTTTAGTAATTGGTTCAGCTACTTCTATTACAGATGTAGATACAGATTTAACTTCAGTATCAGCTAGTGATAATACAATAGCTAGTGCTAAAGCAATTAAAACTTATGTTGATTCAGTTGCAACATCAAGTGATTTAGATTTTCAAGGAGATTCAGGTGGAGCTTTATCAGTTGATTTAGATTCTCAAATATTTGGCTTAACTGGTGGAACTGGTATTGATACTGTTGGTTCAGGACAGACTGTAACTTTTAATATTGATGGAACAGTAGCTACATTAACAGGTTCACAAACTCTTACAAA
>ERZ887830.340-NODE-340-length-30322-cov-6.358972_pt1 | contig 30322 bp, 29 predicted proteins | sample MGYA00521101_ERZ887830 | MGnify/ENA primary metagenome ERZ887830 (study PRJEB32303, sample SAMEA104408592) | aquatic metagenome | biome: Marine water; feature: Pelagic; material: water | place: Baltic Sea | collected 2014-06-05T16:38:00 | depth 1,762 m ... | reverse complement strand
GCAGATCGCGAAAGAAGCGCATCGGATTTACCTGCATGCGGGGGTGAGCGAGGCGATGCCGCCGGCGAACCTCACATGGATGGAGCCGGAAGAGCGCGCGGCGATTGTGGCGTGGTATCGGGCGGCTCAGTGAGCGAAGTTTGACCAAATTGAGTGCCTGACGGCACGCTTTATATGCCTGCCCTCGCCTTCGGCTGCGTAGAGGCGGTGGGTGCCTGTTTCTGGCGTAAGCGCGTGAAGGTCCAGGTGGTGACTTGTTGCCAGTGGTCCTCGGGACGCAGGATGATGCTAGGGAAATCCGGGTAATTCGTGGCATCGGGCCAGAACTGCGCCTCTAGCGCGAGGGCGGCGTGGGGTTGGTAGGGGGTGCCATCGTTTCCGGGCGCGTCAGAGCGTGACAGGATATGACCGTCAAAGACTTGCAGGCCGGGTTCTGTCGTCGCCATTTCCATCGTCAGACCGCTGGTGCCGGTCAGCCACGCGACCGGGCGCAGGGGCTGGCGGGTTTGGGACAGGCAAAAGTTATTGTCGATGAGGCCATCTGTGGTGGGCGTCAGGCGGCGCGCGGTGCGATAGTCAAAGCGGGTGTTGGTGACATCCGCAATTTGCCCGGTTGGCAGGACATCTTGCACCGTTGTGGGCAGGTAGTGGTCAGCGGCGACGCGCAGGGTATGGCCGTCGAAGGTTGGATGATCGTCCAGACGCCAATAGCTATGGTTGGCGAGGTTCATCAGGGTGGGCGCGTCAGTGGTGGCGGTCAGCGTCAGGCGCAGGGTGGCGTCAGTGATGTCATAGCGCGCGGTGAGAGTGCGATTGCCGGGAAAGCCGTGTTCTGCATCGGGCAGGGTCAGGGTCAGGGTCAGGTCGACGTGGGTGTCGCCATGATCTGTCAGCGTCCAGAGACGTTTGTGTGTGGCCGCCCCGCCGCCATGCAATGTGTGTTTGCCGTTGAAATTTGCTTCAAAATCAAAGCGGTGCCTGTCGATCATCGCGCTCGCGCCGCCGATGCGATTGCCGACGGGACCCACCAGCGTTCCGGCGCTGCTCATGGTGGTTTCGTAAGGCGCGAGGGTTGGGAAGCCGACGGTCAGGGAGTGGTCTACGCCGTCGAGCCGCACGTCTTGCAGGGCGATGCCACGGGTCAGGATCGCAGCAGACAGGGTGCCATTGGACAGGGCAATACGGTGGACGGTTTCGCCTTTGGCACTGATGCCAAAGTCGGTGAGGCCGGGGGTCATAACTCTCTCCAGTATACGCCAGCGGGGGGGATTTCTGTACCCTCGAATGTGACCGGATCAGGGGCATAGTTAAAGGCAAATCTATGGGTGGCAGTGTCGCGCAGTCGCAGGCCATCGCTGACGCGGGTGGTCGGGATACTTGCGCCCTGGCAGAGCGTGTCGAGCAGGTCGACGAAACTGTCTGGCGTGGGCCAGCCTGCGAGGTAGTGCAGATTGTCCGCGTTTACGAGGGCGGGCAGGCCGTGTGCGGTGGTGACGCGGGTATCCGCGCGGCCCTCAAGGTGTTCGAACCAATGGGCGAGAGTGCCGCCGTTTGACAGAGGAACGGTGATACCGGGTGGCAGGCTTTCGACACGGCTGACGGTGATATCGAGGCCGGGCAGGTTGGGTGGCAAAGGCACAGGGGTGGCCATGTCGCGGGTCTTTGAATTGCTGCGTGGACCGATCAGGGCGGTTCCCTGAAACGTGCGCAGGGCTTTGGTCAGTTCCGTCGAGAGTGTCGCAAGGCCGGGTATCAGCACCAGCCTATATGCAGAAAGATCGGCTGTGTCCGGAGGCAGGATGTCGATGCTCAGGCCCAGTTGGCGCAAGGCTTTGTAGGCTTCGAAAACAAGGCGGAAATAGTCAAAATCCGCCCCCTGTGGTTGGATCTGCCATGCCCAGGCAGAGGCGTAGTCAAAGACGATGGCAACGGGCGCTTGCGCGATATCTGTCTGCGCCATCTGCGCCAGTTCCCGCGCCACCTGAGCGGCTTCACCCAAGGCGGGGGCGGGGGCGTGGTCCGGGCGCAAGAGTCCTGCGTGCATCTGTTCTTGCGCAAAAGGGGCCTGCCGCCAGCGAAAATAACAGACGGCCTCCGCGCCATGGGCAAAGGCCTCCCACGTCCAGAGGCGGGGCATTCCGTCCAGAGGCGCGGGGTTGTAGGGGGCCCAGTTCACCGGGCCGGGCTGTTGTTCCATGATCCACCAGCGCCCGCGCCCGACGGCGCGATAAAGGTCATGGTGAAAGGCCTGACAATCCGGGTCGCCCTGACGCAAAAAGCGGTGTTTATGGGCCTCATCCGCGTCCAGACGATCGGACAGAAACCCGATCGGGTAGCTGTCCCAACTGGCGATATCGAGGTCTGCGCCCACGTCGAAATGGTCAAAGTCCAGCACGCGGCCCATGTAGTTATGGATCAGCGGCGCGTCGGTGTATTGGCGCAGGATCTCTGTCTGTGCATGGTTAAAGCGCACCACTTGGTCAGAGCTGAACCGACGGAACGCCATCACATGGGCCGGGTTGGGTTCTGTCACGGTGAGGTTGGGCAGGTCGATCTCGTCGAACTCTGCATAGTCCATCGACCAGAAGATATTTCCCCAAGCCCGGTTCAGGGCGTCGGGCGATTGATAGGTCTGTGCGCACCAGTCGCGAAACCCGGCCGTGGCGGCTTTTGAATAGCTGAGCGTGGTGTCGTGGCAGCCGTATTCATTATCGGTTTGCCACGCCTGCACATGGGGGTTTTTGCCATAGCGCTCGGCCAGCAGGCGGGTGATGCGGCGGCATTCGGTGATGTAGCCTTGGTGGCTAAAGCAGTAGTGCCGCCGAGAGCCGAATTTGCGCGGCTGCCCCTGTGGATCAAGCGCAAGCATATCGGGGTGTTTGGTGACCATCCAACGCGGCGGCGTGGCGGTGGGTGTGCCAAGCACAATCCTGAGGCCCGCGGCCCCCAGCGTTTCGATGGCACGATCCAGCCAGTCAAAGTGCAGCGCACCGGGTTCTGGTTCCAGTTTGGACCATGCGAATTCCCCGATACGCACCCACGTCAGGCCGGTTTCGACCATTTGCGCCGCATCACGCGCCCAGATGTCCTCTGGCCAGTGTTCGGGGTAATAACAGACGCCAAGCGTTCGTTTGGTCATGGGGCTGCCTGTTTACAGGATGACGCGGTGTTCGGCCTGACCGACTGTGTCGGTCTGCACGCAATAGGTCTTGCCGTTGCCGGGATTGGCGGCGCGTTGGTCCTCTGACAGATGTTCCAGCGCCGTGGTGCAGAACAGGGTTTTCAGATCCGGGCCACCAAAGGCGGGGCAGGTGCTGTTCTGGCCGGGGATCGCAAAGATTTCCATCTCTGTGCCATCGCTGGCGTGACGCGCGACGGCGAAACTGCCCCAACGGGCATTCCAAAGCGTGCCATCGGCGGCGACGACTGCGCCATCCGGAACATAACCTTGGGCGCGCAGATCGACAAAGACAACAGGTTCGCCCACGGGCCAGCCGTCGCTGTCCAGACGGGTTGTCATGATGCATCTGTCGGGGCTGGACGTGAAATAGGCAGTGGTGCCATCGGGGGCAAATGAGATCGCGTTGGGAATGGCGATCTTGTCAAAGATCTTGCGCAACTCGCCCCGGTAATAGCGATAGATCGCGCCGGGGCGTTTTTCGCCAGCCTTGCCCATCATCCCGATCCAGAACCCACCCTGCGGATCGGCGCGCCCATCATTGGACCGCGTAGCGGGATCGTCGACCTCCAGTCCGCAGACATAGGTTTCCTCGCCCGTGTCCAGATTGAACTGAAACAGCTGGGTTTCCGAGGCGATCAGCAAATTGTCCCGGTCAATCCACCCGGCGGCAGAGACGTATTCGTCGAATTGCCATTCCAGCGGTTGATCTTCCATCCGGCTCAACAGTTTTTTGCCAAGGATGTCGAACCAGAACAATTGCTGGCGTTCCGGGTGCCACAAAGGCCCCTCGCCAAGCTCGCATTGGCGGTCGTCAAAGATTTGCGCACTCATACCATAGCCTCATCATATGCGGCGACCATCTCGCGGGCGCGCGCGGCGACCTCTGCGACAGAGCGACCGGGTTTATACAAGGCAGAGCCAATGCCAAAACCATCCGCACTTGCCGAGACCCAGTCCTTGAAATTCTCAGGCCCTACGCCGCCGACCATATAGACCTGAGTGTTGAGGGGCAGAACCGCCCGCAAGGCACCAAGGCCGTCGAGGCCCATTTGCATCGCCGGAAACACCTTTAACCCATGCGCGCCCCAGCGCAGGGCATCAAAGGCCTCTGTCGGGGTTAGAATTCCCGGAAAGCTTTGCATGTCGGCTTTTACGGTCGTCTCGATCACCGCCTGATTGCAGTTGGGCGACACCACCAGCTTGCCCCCCGCCGCTTTGACCCGCGCCACATCATCCGCACTTAGCACAGTGCCTGCCCCGATCAACGCATCCTCACCATGGGCCTGCGCCATCGCGGCGATGCTGTCGAAAGGATCTGGCGAGTTCAGTGGGACCTCGATCCGGGTGATCCCGGCGTCGATCAGGGCGGCGGCGGTGGCGGCGGCCTCGGGCGGGGTGATCCCGCGCAGAATGGCGATCAGGGCACGGCTCATAGGGGGGCTTTCATGGTTTCATAGGCAGAGATCAGCCCCGCTTGGGTCATGGCAGAGCCTTCCGCCACGCGCGGTGCGGCCCCAAGTTCGGTGAGTGCGCTGGCGTAGGTCTGTGTCAGGGTCGCCGCGCCGATCAGCGCGACCGACTGCCCCAGCCAATAAGGTTTCGCGGCGGCCAGTTCCATCCCGATCAGAAGACCAGACAGACGCGCGCGAGCAGTTGCTGGATCTTGGTCGTTCAACAGCGATTCTGCACGCAACGAAAACAGCCGTGCGGCGATCTGTTCGGGGCGCGAAAGGGTTTCGGACATGGCCTCTAGAAATGCGGGTTGATCCCACCCCGCTGGCGCAATCGAATGACGCAGCACCGATCCCGTGCCGATCAGATCAAACATCTCTCCGGTCATGAAGGTGCGAAAGCTGACGATCTCTTTGGCGCTGATATGCACCCATTTGCTATGGGTGCCGGGCAGGCAAAGCACGCCGTCGAAATCCGGGTTCTGCGCGATATATCCGGCGATCTGGGTCTCCTCGCCGCGCATGACATCGGCCGGGCTGGCCTGTTTTACACCCGGAATGATCCGCATATCCAGCCGGGGATCGCCACAGAGCGCGCGGATCAGATTGCCGGATTGCGCAACACAAGGCACGGCGCGATAGGGGGCCTCTGCCCAGCCTTGGCGAGAGCCGACCATGCCGCAGGCAATGATCAGGGTTTTGCCCGTACCCAGCCAATGCGACACAAGGCGGATCAGGGCAGGTTCGAAGGCGTCGGGGGTGAGGTTGCTCATCCCGTCGTCGGAATTGGCAAAATCCAGAACTTCGTTTGCGCGCCCCATCGCCCAAGCGCGCAGGTGCGTGGTGCCCCAATCAACAGCGATCCATTCGGGTTTCTCAAGGGCGGGGATCATCGGGCGGCCTCTTGTCTTGGGGGCGGTGCGGGATGCAATGTCTTCATACCCGCTGCCCCTCTACCACCCAGATGGTTTCAGGAAAAGACCAAGGCAGCGTAAGCCCATGCTGCATCAGGTATGCGCCGGACAGGTCAACCGGACCGTCCTTTAACAGGGGCGTGCCGCGTGACAGATGCGAGGCGGTATCGCGGTTGATCAGATCGACCCGGTAACGCGCGGTTGGGTCCAGCCGGGTCAGGCACAGCGGGCGCGGGGCAATCTGGTCGGAACTGGCGGTTTTGGCGGCAAAGACGACAAAGCGGCTTGTATCGCGGGCCATTTGTTGCTCTGCCATCACCGCCGGATCCGCGCTGTCAAGGCGCAGGATATCGGCGCTTGTCATCCAGCTACGATTGACTTTCCACCATGCGGTGACCTCTGTCAGGATCCTGACCTCTCGGTCGTCCAGTTCGCGCGGGTCCATCTCGAACCCCATATGGCGCTGGGCGGCGACCCACGCGCGCAACGAGATGTCCAGTGTGCGCCCGGATGTATGACAGCGGCGCGGGCCGACATGGCTGCCAGTGACCGCCAGCGGCAGGAACAGGGCTGCGGTGTGCTGGATCTTCAACCGTTCCAGCGCGTCGTTGCTGTCGGACAGCCAGACACGGTGGGTGCGGCTCAGGATGCCAAAGTCGATCCGCCCACCGCCCGAGGCACAGCTTTCGATTTCGACTTGCGGGAAATCGGCGCGCAATCGGTCGAGCAGGGCGTCGGTGCCACGGGTTTGTGCGGCGTCGGGCAGGGGCAGCACGCGGTTATGGTCCCATTTGATATAATCGATGGCATAAGCGGACAGGATCGCGCTGATCCGATCATAAAGGTAATCGCGCACCTCGGCCCGCGCCATATCCAGCACCATTTGCTGACGCCCCGGGACCTGATCCTTTGGCCCCAAGGCCCAGTCAGGATGGGCGCGGTAGGTCTCGCTATCGGTGTTGATCATTTCGGGCTCGAACCAGATCCCAAACGTCATCCCAAGGCTGTGGATATGGTCAATCAGCGGCCCCAAACCGTCCGGGTATTTGCGCGCATCAATCGTCCAATCGCCCAGCGAAGTGGTGTCGTCATCGCGCTTGCCAAACCAGCCATCGTCCAGCACGAACCTCTCTGCGCCCAGCGCGGCGGCATGTTCTGCGATGTCTTTCAGAACGGGCAGCTTGTGATCGAAATAGACCGCCTCCCAGCAATTGTAATGCACCGGGCGCGGGCGTGTCGGGTTGGGCATTTGCAGGATGCGGTCGCGCAGGTGGCGTTGAAAGGCGACAGCGCAACCGTTGAGGCCTTGGTGCGAAAAACTGACGTAAAGCGGCGCGGTTTCAAAGTCTGTGGCGGGGGTCAGTTCGGTCTCTGTCGCATGGCCAAACTGGATCTGACGGCGTCCGTCGGGCAGTTCTTCGGCGATCATGCGATGCCCGCCGGACCAACCGTAGTGAAAGCCATAGGCCTGCCCTTGGGTGTTGGTCGCGCCGTGGCAGGGGACCACAAGACCGGGGAAATGTTCATGCCCTGTGCGTCCCGTGCGGCTTTCGCGCATCCGGATGCCAGCGGACCAAGGCGTGCGTTGCGCTTGAAACTCGCCGATCCAGCGGCCCGCAAAGTCGATCATCTCGTCCGACTGCTGGGGTGCGGGCAGGGTGGGTGCGGCGAGCCAATGCAGATGGACGGGGCGCGCGGATTGCAGCCGGGCGGTCAGACACAGGACATGCGTTTCGGGGTCGTGGGTGAAACGGGCGCGATAGGTAAGGTCAAGGGCGGCGTCTTTGAACACCAGTTCCAGCGTGTTGGCCTCTTTGCTTTCGGACTCATAGCGAAATCGGGGCCGCAGCGGCACACCGCTTTGATCCCGCAGCATTAGCCCCGGTTGCCCGGGAAAGCTACGCGCCGCTTCGGGGCAGATTGACAGGTCCGGGTTGGCGTCCAGCATCCCGCCCGTGACGTCGATGGCATGAGCCTTTGCGACCGTCGTCAGATCCTCGTCCAGTGGCAGAGGCGCGCCCCAATACACCACCTGCGGTAACCCTGCGTTGCGGGACGCCAGCACAAGTGTCTGTTGCCCGTCATCCAATCGCCAGCATCGGATCATTTCACAGCACCAAGGGTCAGTCCGGCAATAAAGTGCTTTTGCATCATGAAGAACATGGCAACGGGCGGCAGGGCGGCGACAATCGACCCCGCGCTCATCAGATGATATTGCGCCACATATTGCGAGTTAAAGCTGGTGATGCCCGCCGTCACAGGCTGCGCGCCGGGGCCTTGGGTCAGCACCACGGCCCAGAAATAATCGTTCCAGATGAAGGTAAAGATCAGCACCGCGAGCGCGGCCAGAGCGGGCTTCATCAAGGGGATCACAACGAACCAAAAGATACGCCATTCCGCCACGCCCTCGACCCGCGCCGCCTCGACCAGCTCGAACGGCAACGCACGGATGAAATTGCGCATGAACAGCGTGCAGAACCCGGTTTGAAAGGCGATGTGGAACAGCACGAGGCCCAGCTTGGTGTCATAGAGTCCCATGTTGACCGTCAGATCGCGCACCGAGACCATGAGGATCTGGAAAGGCACAAAATTGCCCGCCACAAACATGAAGAAGATCAACAGGTTGCCCTTGAACCTGTAGACCCCAAGGGCAAACCCCGTGAGGCAGGACAAGGCCACGGCCCCGATCACGGTGGGCACCGTGATCATCACCGAATTCCACATGTAGCGGGGCATGTCGCTTTCGAAAAAGACCTTGCCGTAGTTGTTGACCCCTTCAAACGTCGAGGGCAGGCCCCAGTAATTGCCTTGCGAGAAATCCGACAGCGGTTTGATCGAAAAGATCGCGACGGCGATCAGCGGCAGCAGCCACATGATCAGCGCAAGAGGCAGCAACGCTTGATAGGTCAACTGCCAACTGCGAGAGGTCTTCTGGATGGGGGTCGGAAACATCAGCGGCCTCCCTTCTCGTCCTGCCACATGGAGTAGAGGAAATAGGCGATGAACCCGAGCATGATCAGGAACAGCACCACCGCGATGGCCGCGCCGTAGCCCATGCGAAAGCCGAACTCTGACAGGGATTCCTCGAACATGTAAAACGACAGCACGCGGGTCGATCCGAACGGCCCGCCGTTGGTCATCACAGAGATCAGATCAAAGGACCGCAACGCGCCGATGATGGTTACCACAAAGGCGATAAAGGTGGCGGGTTTGAGTTGTGGCAGGATCACGTACCACAGCATTTTCCACCCCTTGGCCCCGTCCAGCCGCGCGGCCTCGACCTGTTCGGGGTCAACGGCGTTCAGGCCCGTCAGGTACAGGATCATGCAATAGGCCGTTTGCGGCCAGAGCCCGGCGGCGATGATACCATAGGTGGCCATGCTTGGGTCGCCCAGCACGTTGATCGTGTCCAGCCCGACAAAGGTCAGCATTGCGTTCAGCAGGCCCTCGCGCGGCAGGTAGAACCACGAGAACACAAGGCCGACGACCACCTGCGAGATGACGAAAGGAAAGAAGAAAAGCGACTTGTACAGGCGAATCCCACGCACGGTCTGGTTCAGGAACAGCGCGATGAACAGCCCTGCGGGGATGGCGAGCAGGTACAACACCAGCCAGCGGATGTTGTTCCAGAACGACACGCCGAATTTGCGGTCATTGGTCAGAAGGCGTTCGTAATTGTCGGTGCCGACCCAGACCTTTTCGCCCAGACCGTCCCATTCGTGAAAGCTGATCCAGAAACTCTGGACAATGGGGATAATCACATAGACCGAAAAGAACAGCACGGCGGGCAGCAGGAACAGCCATGGGCTGATGGCAATTTCGTTGCGCTTGTACCAGCCGCGTTTGTGAGGTGTCGCGAGGGCCATGGCGGTGCCTCCACTCGGGTGAACTTTGGGGTCAACACATGCGAAAACCGATGGGCGGCTTGCGGATGGGTTGCCATTGGATCGGGGTGGCGCGCCCTTTGAAAAGGGCACGCCAGAGGGGATTATTTGTAGACGCGCTGACGGGTGTCTTCGAGACGGGCCAGAATGTCGTCAAGGTTGTCTGGAAAGACCATGAATTCCTGCAGGCCTTCCATGCCGGTTGATGCCATCTCTGCCGGGAAATCCCGGTCAAAGAACTGCGCGACACCGCCTTGGGCATTGGTCGACAGCATGGCAAAACCCTGCTCAAGGAACTTGTCGGCATCCACGCCAGAGGCGGCGTTTACCGGCAATTGGCCAAGGGCATCGCCCGCGTTGATCCTGGTCTGCACGTCGGCCGAGGTCACGAATTGCAGGAACGCGCGCGCGGCGTCCTTGTTGGCGGCACCCGACGGGATGTGGAAGGTGTCGGTCGGCGCGTCTTCGCCCTGAGGCACATCCGCGATCAGTGGGAACTGGTAGAAATCGATCTGATCATCCGTCAGACCCGCTTCGCGCAGATGGGGTACGACAAAGTTACCCATCAGATAAGATGCCGCCTCGCCATCAATCATGAACTTCAACGCTTCCTGCCAGCTATAAGACTGGTGATCCGCCATATAGCCGCCCATATCGATCAGTTTGCGCCAGTTGGCGAAGGTGTCCAGCACGCGCGGATCGGTCCATTCGACCTCGCCCCGAGCCAGCGCCATGTGAAAGTCAAAGCCGTTGGTGCGCATGTTCAAATAGTCGAACCAGCCGCCAGCAGTCCAAAGGAATTTGGTGCCGATGGCATAACAGGCGCGACCGGAGGCCACAATTTTCTCGCAATTGGCCAGTTCTTCGTCAAAGGTGGTGGGCTCTGTCAGGCCAAGCTCGTTAAAGATGTCCAGACGGTAGTAAACGCCCCACTGGTAGTAGGTATAAGGAACGCCCCACTGCTTACCGTCCAGCGTCAGCGCACCTTTGACGGCATCCAGACCGGGCAGGTCGCCGTTGGCGTACATGTCAGAGATATCCTCGAACAGGCCCGCGTTGACGTAAGGCCCCATGCGGTTGGCGGCATACCAGTTGATCACGTCCGGCGGGCTGGCGGTCAGCGCGTTGCGGATCTGGGTTTTCCACGCTTCGCGGTCAACGATGGTCAGTTCGATGTTCAGATCTGGGTGCATCGTGCCGAAATCAGCGACCAGCCCTTCCATGACGGCGCGCGGCGCGGGGTTCGACATGTCGGATGTGATTTTCAGATCGCCAGACAACGTGTGACCGGCTGCGAATGCGCTGCCTGCCGAGACAGCAGACAGGGCCAGCGCCGCAACGGACGCTTTGAAAGTGGAACGCATGATATCCTCCCTAGATAGTTCCATTATTTGAAACTTGGTTTTGCATATTGAAATCATAATGGCGTTGTGCGTAGACTTGTCAAGCGCAACCTCGCGGGTTGCCGTGGGAGGGATTTTCGGGATGGCGTCAGGCGACGGCACAGTTGGCAAGGCTTTGGATGTGCTCGACAGGGTGGCCTCTTTTGGGCGGCCTGTGCGGTTTTCCGACGTGCTGGACGGTGCGCCCTATCCCAAGGCGACGCTGTACCGTTTGTTGCAGACACTGACCCATCAGGGCGTGCTGACGTTTGATCCGGATCGCCAGACCTATGCGCTGGGCATCCGTCTGGTGCGGCTTGCCCATGCGGCCTGGACACAATCCTCGCTGGCCCCGGTGGCGCGGCCCTTTTTGGACAGTCTCAGCAAGCAGGTGGGCGAGACAGTGCATCTGGCGCAGTTGGACAACGGGCAGGTGCTATACGTGGACAAACGTAACGCCACCCGCCCGATCCAGATGTTTTCAGAGGCAGGCAAGGTCGGCCCGGCCTATTGCACCGGAGTTGGCAAGGCGATGTTGGCCTATCTGGATGGCCCGGAACAGGACCGCGTTCTGTCACAACAAAGCTATCATCGTTTCACAGACGGCACGCTGGGGGATGCGGACAGTCTGCGCGCCGAATTGGCCGAGATCCGCAAGCGCGGCTATGCCTTTGACCGCGAAGAACACGAGCCGGGGATCATCTGCGTTGCCATGCCGATCCTGACCCGGCGCGGACGGGTTCTGGGAGCATTGTCGGTGACAAGTTCCACGGCCCGCACTGATCTGGCCGCGCTAGAGGCGCTGGTGGCCGTCATCCGCCCGGTCAGCGAGCGAATTGCGGCAGAGGCCGAAGACTGGCGTTTTCCGGATGAAGCGAAAGATACATTGAAAATGGGGGCTTAGATCATGTCAGGCGTAACGCTGAACGGTGCGCTCAAACGCTACGGCGATGTTCAGGTGATCCATGGGATCGACCTGCAAATCGAGGATGGCGAGTTCTGCGTTTTTGTCGGTCCCTCTGGCTGCGGGAAATCCACCTTGCTGCGGATGGTGGCAGGGCTGGAGGAAACCTCTGCCGGGGCGATCCACATCGGTGATCGTGACGTGACCCGGCTGGACCCGTCAGAGCGTGGCGTGGCGATGGTATTCCAGACCTACGCGCTGTATCCGCATATGACGGTCGAGGAAAACATGGGGTTCGGCCTGAAAATGACTGGGCACCCCAAGGCGGAAATCAAGGCCAAGGTGGGCGAGGCCAGCCGTATCCTGCAACTGGACGACTACCTGAAACGCAAACCCAAGGCTCTGTCAGGTGGTCAACGCCAGCGCGTCGCCATCGGTCGCGCCATCGTGCGCGGGCCAGAGGTGTTTCTGTTTGATGAACCGCTCTCGAACCTTGACGCAGAACTGCGTGTCGAGATGCGGGTGGAAATCGCGCGTCTGCACAACGAGATCGGCGCGACGATGATCTATGTGACCCATGATCAGGTCGAGGCGATGACGCTGGCCGACAAGATCGTGGTGCTGCGCGCGGGTCGGATCGAGCAGGTCGGCGCACCTCTGGATCTGTACCGCGACCCTGACAACCGCTTTGTCGCCGGGTTCATCGGCTCGCCTGCGATGAATTTCTTCGGTGGTGTCGTCGAGGGCGGCGGCGTGCGGGTGCCGGGTCTCGGCGACGTTTTGGTGCCGACCTCGGTCATGCTCCCCGCTGAGGGTACCGCGATCTCGGTCGGTTTGCGCCCCAACCATCTGGTGCTGGACCCGGAGGGCGACAGCCACGCCGTCGATCTGGCGGAATCGCTGGGCGATGTGTCCTATGTCTACCTTAACGCCCAAAATGGCGAGCGCCTGACCGTCGAGGCGCGAGAGGATCAACCGATGCCAAAGGGCGGCACGGTTGGCGTGTGCTTTGATCCCGCGCAGGCGTATTTCTTTGACGCGGTCACAGAGCAGCGCCTTCGATAGCGCGATAATCCCTCAAAACCGCAGGGCCTGCGTTTCTACATATGCGTTACAAGCGGCAAGACAGGATCGCCGCAGCCATATCGCGGATCAAAGCCTCGTATAGCGCGGGTCCCGGCGTCAAAGTCGTGCCCAATCCGTCCAGATGCCGGATCACGGCGTCGGTGTCAGACGACAGGACCGAGGCGATCAGCTTTTCGTTCGCGCCCGGTTCGGTGAACAGGCAGGGACGGCGTTCCCCGGCCAGCCTGTCGCGCAATTCGCTAAGACGCGCCGCACTTGGCGCAGCGGCATCCGTGGCCGCAAGACTGCCCGAGATCTGGAGGTCGAAGCGGATAAAAAAGTATTTATATGCATCGTGATAAGGGATCAGCGCGACATTGCGCAGAGGGCGCAGGTCATTGGTCAACTGCTCTGTCAGCGTCGCAATCCTTGTTCTGCTGGTCTCGGCGTTTTGCGCATACGTCGCAGCGTTGTCAGGGTCGATCGCTGCGAGTGCCTCTGCAATTTCAGTCAGGAAATGCTGGGCGTTCATAGGGTCGAGCCAGATATGGGAATCGGTCGGGCCATGGTCGTGACCTGCATGGTCCTCCTCGTGATCTTCATGTTCGTCATGTTCGTCTGTGGGCTTTGGGTCATGATCGACATCATGATCATGCTCTTCCGTCTCTGTGTTCAGCGTCGCAACCATGCCCTCGATGACCATAGGCAAGTGATCCGGGTCCAGCAGTTCCAGCTCTGTCCGTCCATTCACCGCGCCGCTGTGCAATACATCCTCTAGCCACGGCGTCAGCGCAGGCCCGATCCAGACCACCAGATCAGCCGTGCTGAGGGCTTGCATCTGGCTGGGGCGCAACTGGAAATGATGGGGATCTCCGTCGGGCGGCAAGATCAGATCGGGGGTCCCAAGATCGCCCATCACGGCGGCGACCAGACTATGCACAGGCGCGATATCGACCGCGACTTTGGGCACCTCGGCCAAGGCAGCGGTCGACAACGAGAGCGAAGAAAGGAGGGCAAGCCAGCGCATGATCGGGTCCTTGTGTTTACTTGCCAGATGGTTTAGACAATGTGTAATGTTATAACAATACACAAAATGCATCACCTCGACGGAACTCTCAGGATCTGCATGACCGAAACGCCCCTCGCTTTTGTCCCCCATGATCACAGCGCCTGCACAGGCGACATCCTTGCGCGCGCCGATGCTATTTGCGGCGAAGACGGATTGCGCCTGACGCCGGTGCGGCGGCGCGCGCTGGAAATTCTGCTGGAATCCCACAAGGCGCTGGGCGCTTATGAAGTGTTGGAACGGCTTGCTGCCGATGGGTTCGGGCACCAGCCGCCTGTGGCCTACCGCGCTTTGGATTTTCTGGTCGAGCACGGCTTTGCCCATCGGGTGCGCCGCCTGAATGCTTTCGCAGCCTGTATGCACCCCGGCACGCCCCATTCGCCGATCTTTTTTATCTGCCGCGCCTGTGATTCGGTGGCCGAAGCCCCGATAAGTGACGCGCGGAGCGAGATCGAAGTGGCGGCAGAGGTGATCGGATTTCAGGTCGAGCGGGTGAACCTTGAGGCGGTCGGCCTGTGCCCCGGATGCGCGCCATGAGCCTGATTTCCACGCAGGATATGACCATCAGCTATAGCGGTGCGCCGGTGCTGGCCAAGGTCAACTTTGCGATAGAGCCCGGAGAAATTGTGACAATCGTTGGCCCCAACGGATCGGGAAAATCCACGCTGATCCGCGCCTTGCTGGGGGTTTTGCAGCCTAGATCTGGGCGCGTGTTGCGCAAGGCGGCCTTGCGCATCGGCTATGTCCCCCAAAAGCTGGCGATTGACGCGACCCTGCCGCTGACTGTTGCCCGGTTCTTGTCGCTGCCGGTGCGTCAGACGGCAAAGGCTGTGGCGCAGGTGCTGGACCGCGTCGGGGGGCAAGGTCTGGAACAGACTCAGTTAAGCGCCTTGTCCGGGGGGCAGTTGCAGCGGGTTCTGCTAGCCCGTGCGCTGCTGGTGGATCCTGAAATCCTTATTCTCGACGAGCCGACCCAAGGTCTTGACCAGCGCGGTGTTGCGGGTTTTTACAAGCTGATCGAGGATGTGCGCCGCGATCTGGGTTGTGCGGTTCTGCTGGTCAGCCATGATCTGCATGTGGTGATGAGCGCCTCTGACCGCGTGATCTGTCTGAACGGACACGTCTGTTGTGAGGGCACGCCCAATGTGGTCTCTGCCGCGCCGGAATACCGCGCCTTGTTTGGGCATGGAACCGGCGGCGCGCTGGCCTTGTATCAGCACGAGCATGACCATGACCATGATCACAACCACAACCACGACCATACGCATTAAGGCGCTGTAATGTTGGGTGATTTTCTACTGCGTGCTTTGATTGCGGGTTTGGGCGTCGCGCTGGCGGCGGGGCCTTTGGGGGCCTTTATCGTTTGGCGACGCATGGCCTATTTCGGGGATGCCACGGCCCATGCCGCCATTCTGGGCGTGGCCTTGGCCTTGGCGTTTTCGCTGCCCGTCACGCTTGGCACATTGGGGGTTTCCCTTGCGATGGCCGTGGCCGTGTCCAGTTTGGCCGGGCGCGGGCATGCCATGGACACGGTGCTGGGCGTTCTGGCCCATAGTGCGCTGGCTGTGGGGTTGGTGGCGATCTCTTTGACCGCAGGCGCGCGGGTCAATTTAGAGGGCTTGCTGTTTGGCGATATTCTGGCGGTTGGGGTCCGTGAACTGGCAGTGATCTGGGGCGGCGCGGTGCTGGTGCTGGGGTTGCTGATCTGGCGCTGGCAAGCTCTGCTGACCACGACCCTGAACGAGGAACTGGCCCGCTCTGCCGGCATTGACCCCGCACGAGAGCGGTTGGTGTTGACGCTGGCGATGGCGGTTGTCGTGGCGCTGGCGCTAAAGGTGGTCGGCGCCTTGCTGATCGGGGCGATGCTGATCATTCCGGCCGCCGCCGCGCGCTCGCTTGCCCGCTCGCCAGAGGCGATGGCGGTTTTTGCGGTGCTGATCGGCGGGGTTTCTGTCTTGCTTGGCCTTGGAATGTCGCTGCAACTGGACACGCCCGCAGGCCCCAGCATCGTCTGCGCGGCTGCCGCATTATACGCGTTGTCCTTGGGGTTCGGGCGGGCGCGGGGCGGTTAGCTGCGCCCGTAATAAAGGCTGACCACATGCTCTGCCTCTGCAAAAAACAACCAGCGCAGCACCAACAGGCCAGCCACATGGGCGAGGATCGCAATCAACGCAAAGATATGTGCGAATGGCAGCAGCAACAGCAGGAAGGGCGCGACAAAGGCAAGGGCAAGGCCGATAGAGCGTAGTTTCAGCGCGTGTTTGCGCGCGATGACAAAGAACATCTCTTTTGTCAGGTAATTGCCGCCTGTATGGGGCGGTTCAAACGCGCGCACGGTCCCAATCCCTCCCAGACCCGTGGCGCTGGCAATCGTTGTTCCGCTCTCGGCCAGCAGAGTGTCCCCCAGTTTCCAAGTGTAGAATTGCAGCGTAAAACAGATCGCCAGCATGGGCATGGCCAGCATCACGGCACCGGACAAAAGCGCGCCCCCCGTCAGGGCAAGCGCCATGAACAGCGCCGATGTGGTCCAGTGGTTCCAGCGCGGCACGGTCTTAAGCTGGGCGTAGATCATCGAGGTGGCATAGACCGTGGCGATACATAACAGGGCGGCAAGCCAGCCCAAGGGCAGCACGCGGATCCCTGTGAAGATCAGCAAAGCGGCATAAAGCCCGGCGGTTCCAAGCGTTGCGCAGGCCAGCCAGCCCTCGCGGCTGAGCCAGCTTGTGCGCCATTGGCTAAACGCCTTGAGCGCGCGTTCCGGGTGGCCGAGGTGAAAAGTCGAAGACACCAATCCCCCCCCCGCCAGAGCAAAGGCGATTGCGAAAAAGACGAAGGCCACCCAACCGGTGACGTCGGGAAAGCCCATGCAAAGAAACACCAACAGCCCGAACCCGAGGCCCGAGGAAGCCGTAAAGAGGATAATGGATTTTGCGGGATGCATCAGCGCCTCTCTTTGCTGGCACGCGCGGATTGACCGGGCAGGCGGTCCAGCGCCTTGTCGAGCCAGCCAAGAAAGCCGCGTGCCTCTTCGGTGACGGGGGCCAGCAGCGGGCCGAGCACGTCGATCTCGACGTCTTTGGGACGCGGTGGCAGGTAGCGGTTGACGGGTTTGGTGCCTTGTTCGGGCATAAGTTCTATCCCGCCACGCTCTGCCACCAAAGCGTTGACATTGCTGTCCGGGTCGGCGAAATCGCCAAAGTGGCGCGCGCCAGAGGGACAGGTGCGCACACAGGCCGGTTCGCGGTCTTCTTCGGGCAGGTTTTCGTTATAGATCCGGTCGACGCATAATGTGCACTTCTTCATCACCTTCTCGGTCGGGTCCATTTCGCGCGCGCCATAGGGACAGGCCCATGCGCAGAGACCGCAACCAATACAGTCGCTCTCATTGACAAGAACGATCCCATCCTCGACCCGCTTGTAACTGGCCCCCGTGGGGCAGACGGTGACACAGGGCGCGTCTTCGCAATGCAGGCAGCTTTTGGGGAAATGCACCAGTTGCGCAGGCGCATTTTCGGGCTGGATCTCGTAGGAATGGACCCGGTTCAGGAAACTGCCCACGGGCTCTGCGCCATAGGCATCCTGATCGGCCAGCGGCGCGCCATAATTTTCGGTGTTCCAGCCTTTGCAGGCGATCACGCAGGCGTGGCAGCCGACGCAGGTATCAAGGTCGATCACAAGACCCAGTTTGCGCGTCGTATGGGTGGGAAGTTCGGTCATGGCACCTTCCGGGGTTGCGTCGGGTGTTTGGTAAAGGCTTGATCCGCGAATGCGGTCAAAGCGCTGTTGAAACGGGGCGGATCCTCGAAAAACGGCTCGTGGCCGAGGCCTGCGAGTTCGACAGGTTGCGCCTGCGGGATCGTGTCGAGGGCTTGGTGCGCCATGGGCGGCAGGACGATGGCGTCCTTGCTGCCCCACAGCACCATCGCGGGTATTGTGAGAGAGGCCATGGTCGGGCGGTAATCCTCGTGGCGCAGGCGGCAATGCTGGCGGATGTCAGGCGCAACCAGCATATTGTACCCTACCATGGTCGCAAGGTCGTCGGCGTTGATGGGCGCGGCGGTGCAGGCTTTGACGAAGGCCAGCGTGGCGGCAAGGTTCTCTGCCTGATCCTCGGAATACATGCCAATCGCCATGGCAGCCGGGCTACGTGCGGCAATCACTTCGGCAGGCGCATATTTGCCAAGCGTTACGGCGCTGCCAACCAGCGCGAGGCCCGCGACAGCAGCGCTGCCGTGCATCCGCAGATAGTCGCCGCAGATGTAACCGCCCAAAGACCAGCCGACCAGCAGTGGCTTGTCGAGGGACAGTTGGTCGATGATCGCCGCGATGTCCCCGGCCCAAGGGGTTGAAGTGTTATAGGCCTCTGCCTCTGTCGGTTTGTCACTGGCCCCATGCCCGCGCAGATCGGGGGCGACGAGGTAATAGTGATCAGCCAGAGCCTGCATCTGGTGCTGCCAGCACAGCGAGTGCTGTGACCAGCCATGAACCAGCAGGATCGCGGGATTGGCCGGATCGCCTGCGGTCTGGACATGCAGGCGAACGCCATTATGGCCCGTGACCCAAGTCATGACTGCACCTGTATATGGGGCAGGGCCGTTATCGACTCTTCGGACTGTGGGTTCCATGTGGCCACGAACCAGATGAACGACCCGACGATCAGCACCACTGCCAAAAGGATCAGGATCAGCGTGCGGGTCATTCGCCCACCTTTTGCGCGGTACTGGTAGGGGCCTTGGGTACCGGGGATGTCTGCGCCGGGAAAGAGGGGTGCGATTCTGCCGGGGCTTTGACCTTTTCGATCTTTACGCGCAGGTCGAACCATGCGGCTTGGCCCGTCACAGGGTCAGAGTTCGACCATCGCATCCCGTCGCCGCGTGCGGGCAGCAATTCGTCGATCAGGTGGTTGAGCAGAAAGCCCTTGGTCGCCTCCGGCGCGTCCTTGTCCAGTGCCCAAGCGCCCTTGCGCTTGCCGATGGCGTTCCATGTCCAGACGGTGTTTTCGTTCAGCGCCGCCATATGCACGACAGGTACGGTGATTTCGCCACTTGGAGAGGTCACACGCGCCCAATCCCCCTCGGCAAAGCCATTGGCCAGCCAGATTTTTGTCGGCACATACAATGGGTTCGCGCCGTGGATCTGACGCAGCCAGGCGTTTTGCGACCCCCACGAGTGATACATGGCCATGGGCCGCTGGGTCAGCGCCTGAACCGGGTATTCCTCTGGGTCGGCGTGGCCATCCATAAAAGGCGGATACCAGATCGGCAGCGGGTCCAGCGTGGCCTTGATCTGTTCGCGCAAATGATCCGGGGGCTGGCGATGACCATGCCCTTCGGCGGCCAGTTGGAACTTGCGCATTGGTTCGACATAAAGCTGGAACAGATAGGGCTGCGGCTTGTCAAAGAGACCCGTCTCGACCGCCCAATCCTGATAGGTGGTGTTCCATGGCTTGTAATAGGCGGCCTCTTCGGGAATGTGCCGTATCCAGAACCCGCCATTGGCGATGTAATTGTCAAGCTGGCCTGCGTTCGGCTCTCCGCGTCCTGTTTTGGACAGACCGTTCTGCCCCAGCCGCCAACCCGCCAGAGGCCCCACACCGGGGCGGCGTTCGTGATTGACGATATAATCGGCGTAATCGGCGTATTTCTGGCTGCCATCCTCGTTGACGAAACCGGGCAGATCCAGTCGCGCGCCAAGCTCGCACAGCACGGATTGGAAGGGGCGCACATCGCGGTCGGGTTTTATCACGGGCCAGCGGATCGCATCGGCAGCCGCGTCAGCCTCGCAAATCGGGCGGTCCAGCAGGCTGATGCAATCGTGGCGTTCAAGATAGGTGGTGTCGGGCAGGATCAGATCGGCAAAGGCGACCATCTCGCTGGAATAGGCGTCGGAATAGATGATGCGCGGGATGACATATTCGCCGTCCTCATCGGTATCGGTCAGCTTGGCGATGACCTCTGACGTGTTCATCGAGGAATTCCACGCCATATTCGCCATATACATGAACAGCGTGTCGATCTTGTAAGGATCACCCGCGTGGGCGTTGCTGATGACCATATGCATCATGCCATGGGCGCTCATCGGGTTGTCCCAGGTAAAGGCCTTGTCGATGCGCGCGGCTGTGCCGTCTGGTTTCAGCGCCAGGTCATCGGGGCCATGCACAAAGCCCAGATGCGGACCGTCCAGAGGCTTGCCGGGTTGCACGTTGCAATGGGGCTTGGGATGGGCGGTCGAGGGTTTGGGGTAGGGCGGCTTGAACCTAAACCCGCCGGGGACCTCAACAGAGCCGATCAGGATTTGCAGTACATGCAGCGCGCGGCAGGTCTGGAAGCCGTTGGAATGGGCCGAAATCCCGCGCATGGCGTGAAAGCTGACCGGACGGCCCGTCATTGTCTCGTGCTTTTTGCCACGAAAATCGGTCCATTCCCGGTTCAGGGTGATCTCTTCCTCGAACGCGACGCGCGCGATTTCGGCGGCGATCTTGCGGATGCGATCGGCGCTGATCCCGACCCTCTCTGCCACCGCGTCGGGGGCGTATTCCGGGGCCATATAGCGGTCTGCGATCAGGTGCAGAACCGGGCGATGCGAAAAACCCGCGCGACGATAGGTGCCGGCCAGATCAGGCTCGACCCCATCGGCATCAAAGGCGGCAGGCTTGCCCGTGCGGCGGTCCACGACAAGCTCTTTGCCGTCGTCGTCGCGCAGGAACAGACCATATTCCGGTGACTTGGGGTCCGAGTTGACCAGCACCGGCGCATTCGTGTACCGCGCCAGATAGGTCAGGTCGATCTTGCCCGCGCGCAGCAATTCATGGATCAGCGCCAGAATGAACAGCCCATCGGTGCCGGGCGTGATGCCAACCCATTCATCGGCGATGGCGTTATAGCCGGTGCGGATCGGGTTGACGCCGATTACCTTGGCCCCGCGCGCTTTTAGCTTGCCCAGACCCATCTTGATCGGGTTGCTGTCGTGGTCTTCTGCGACGCCAAAGAGGATGAACAGCTTGGTGTAGTCCCAGTCAGGCTGGCCGAACTCCCAAAAGGCCCCGCCCATGGTATAGATGCCAGCGGCGGCCATATTCACCGAACAGAACCCGCCGTGGGCGGCATAATTGGGCGTGCCGTAGGCCTGCGCCCAATAGGATGTGAAGGACTGCGATTGATCGCGCCCGGTGAAAAACGCCAGCTTTTCAGGGGCCTCGGCGCGGATCGGGGCCAGCCATTGCGTCGCTATATCCAGCGCCTCGTCCCATGATATTTCCTCGAACTCGCCAGAGCCGCGCGGGCCGACCCGTTTCAGCGGCGCGCGCAGACGCGAGGGGGCTGTGACCTGCATGATCCCGGCAGAGCCTTTGGCGCAGAAAACCCCCTGATTGACCGGGTGATCGCGGTTGCCCTCGATATAAGCGACCTGCAAATTGCCATCCGCGCCAGTCTTCATATGCACATTGATGCCACAGCGGCAGGCACACATATAACAGGTCGTCTGGCGCACCTCGTCGGACAGTTTCGGAGACAGATCCAACTCTGGTTGCTTGGTCATGGTCATGGTTTTTTCCCGGCCAGAAGCTTTTGATTAGCGTCTGGTCGAGATAATCGCAAATTTCGCGGGAATGCGACCTAAAACCGACGGTTCCCCGCGACTTACTGGCTCAGATCAGTTTGAAAGGCTTGTGGCCGAGCGAGCAAGGCCGAATAGTCCACCTATGAGCGCAAAGATCGTCTGTGCTTTCGTAATGGGCGATTCCGTGACAAGCACAACATCCCTTGGTTCTATGTAAAACCGTCGCGCACTGAACAGGCCGTCAGCCGTGGTCAGGTCGATGGTAAAAACCACGTCGGTTTTTGACGGTCCCTTGCCGGTCTTGGACACATAGGACGCAGGGTACTCGCGCAGAATCAAAATACCTTTGGGGTCCGCGCGCGCATCGGTGATCCCGCCGACAATGGACATCGCCTCTAAGGCGTTGACTGTGTCTTTGGTATAATAGACCAATTCCTCGCGGCCAGACGCGCCGAGGGCCTGAAAATACCGGCTGTCTTGTTCCACGATCACCTTGTCGCCGCCCTTTAGAACGACATCCAGACTGGCGTCTTCGTAAAGATGGCTGAGGAACACCTGATAAGTGCGCCCGTCGCGCACCAGCTTGACGGTGGGGTTGCGCATTCCGGGGGATACGCCGCCGCCCTTGGCGATCAGTTTGAGCACGGAAAAGTTGCGGTCCGGCAAAGGAAATGCACCCGGTGCGCCAACCCCGCCAACAAGACTGACCGAAGAACTGTTTCCGGCTGTGTAATTCAGTTGCACCTGCGCGGATGGCAGGATCTCTGACAGGCGGTCCTGAATGAGGGCGCGCGCGCTGTCCGGGGATTTGCCTTTGACGTAGATCTTGTCGAGATACGGAATGAACACCGCCCCATCCGTGTCAACCTGAATGCCCTGCATATCCACAACCTTGGCACCCTGGGTCAAAAGCAGCGAGTTTTCCGAGTTGTCCCAGATCACCAGATCCAGCCTGTCACCCGAAGTGATAACCGGGCTGGCGGGGCCACGGGTGCGGCCGATCCAGCTGGAATAACCATGCCAATGGGGCCATGCGCCAAAGGTCTCGACCGTATCGCGCGACACCGCATAGACCGCGAAAGGCGCGTCTTCGTTATCTGCTGATTTGATCACTTCTGACTGAAGCGCCGCGCCGCGCGGCAAGCTGCAAGCCGTCAACACACACAGTACGATTAGAAAAAGGCCGGTTCTCACGCTTGGCAGCTCCTCGATTTTCCCTGTGCTACTCTCGTTATAGTGAAAAATTTCTGTGCATGACACCCCAATTTCTGCTTAACGCGGGCTGGACAGGGCTGATTGTCTGTCGGGTAGATGTTTGTTGGCAACAATGTGGCGCAATTGAGGCGCAATTGAGGTGGTGGCTTGGAAAAAAATCGAAAACCAGCGGATGTTGTGTTGCCGACGTCTTGAGCGCCAAGATATGGAAACCCTCTGAAAAGAGGCTTTTCCGGATAGGTTGAGCGTTAAGGGGCGTTGCTCGCCAAAAGGGGGCCAGTTTGACGATCCCAAAGCGTGTTTTGGACCTTGTGACCATTGGCTTGATGTTGCCGGTTCTGATCCCCGCCGGGCTGGTGTTTGCGCTGATGATCTGGCGTAAGGATGGCCTGCCGATTTTTTATGTATCAGAGCGGATGTGCGGGCCCAAAACCGGATTTCGTCTTTGGAAATTTCGCACCATGACGGTCGAGAGACAAGATTCAGGCGTGAGTGGTGGGCATAAGGCCGCCCGAATCACGCGGATGGGGCGGGTTTTGCGGCGCACTCATGCGGATGAGATTCCCCAGCTGTGGAATGTGATCCGGGGCGACATCAGCCTGGTCGGCCCGCGCCCGCCATTGCGTTCTGTCGTGGAACGGTTCCCCGAGGTCTACGAACAGGTCTTGCAAAGTCGTCCCGGCATAACAGGCATGGCCAGCTATTTTTACGCCCGTCACGAGGACTGGCTGCTGCGTCATTGCAAGGATGCAGCCGAGGCCGAAGCGGTTTATGCGCGGGCCTGTGTGCCCAGAAAAGCGCGGCTGGATTTGATTTATCAAAAGAACCAATCCCTCAAGCTTGATCTCTGGCTGATCTGGATCACCGCAGCGGCTGCGTTTCATTTGCCGGGGGGGCGGCCTGTAAAGGTCACCGGCAAGGATAAAGAAGGAAAACAAAATGGCTGAAACGGCGTTGGTGACAGGCTCTGCGGGGTTCATCGGCTTTCACACGGCGGAACGGCTGTTGCAGTCGGGTGCAAAGGTGGTCGGGCTGGATGCGATGACCGATTATTACGATCCGGCCCTCAAGGACGCCCGCCACGCGATCCTGGCGCAATCGCCGGGATTCACGGCCGTGAACGCGCGCCTAGAGGATGCGGGCGTGATGGCCGATCTGATGGCAGAGCATCAGCCCGATACCGTGGTGCATCTGGCCGCACAGGCGGGTGTGCGCTATTCCATCGACGCGCCGTGGTCGTATGTCGAGGCCAATCTGATTGGCACCTATGAGGTGCTGGAGGCCGCGCGGCATAACCCGCCAAAGCATCTGATGCTGGCCTCGACCTCGTCCGTCTATGGGGCCAATACCCAAATGCCCTATGCCGAGACCCATAAGGCGGACCACCAGATGTCGTTTTACGCCGCCACCAAAAAGGCGACAGAGGGGATGGCCCATTCCTACGCGCATCTTTACGGCATTCCGGTCACGATGTTCCGGTTCTTTACGGTTTACGGTCCTTGGGGGCGCCCCGATATGGCACTGTTCAAGTTCGTGAAGGCGATCAAGGCCGGAGAGCCGATTGACGTTTATAATCACGGCAAAATGAGCCGTGATTTCACCTTTGTCGAAGATCTGGTCGAGGGGTTGATGCGACTGCGTGCCGTGCCTCCGGGCGAAGTGCCGGTGGGCGAGATGGACAGCCTGTCGCCCGTGGCCCCGTTTCGCGTGGTCAACATCGGCAATTCCGCGCCCACGCCGCTCATGGATTTCGTGCGCGCGGTCGAGACGGCCATGGGGCAGACCGCGCAGGTCAATTATATGGACATGCAGCCGGGCGATGTGCCTGCGACCTGGGCGGATGCGTCCTTGTTAGAGGCTCTGGTGGGAGCCTTGACGCGTACACCGCTGGAAGAAGGTGTGCGCCGCTTTGTGCAGTGGTATCGTGAGTACTACGACTAAGCGGCTCTGGACAATCTGGCCAAAAGGAGCCGCTGTGCGGCGCTTTATCCTCCCCATCTTTGGCTTTGCCACGATGGGGCCCGCCGCGTGGGGCGGATGTGGTGTCTCATATTGGATGTGGTGATTGCATCGGCTGTTGAATCCGGGTTCTCTGCATCTGGCAGAGCGTAGGGGGTGGGATGAATCTGGCACTTTGGCTTGAACGGCAGGCGGTTGCAGCGGCGGATGCGCCAGCGATCCTGTTGGGGGATCAGGTGGTTGCGGATTATGCCGGGTTCTATCGGCGCGCGGCCAGTCTGGCGCGGGCTTTGGTCACACGCGGCGGTACCCCCGGAGATCGCGTTGCGTTGTTCATGAAGAATTGCCCCGAATATCTGATTGCCTTTTATGGTGTCTGGATGGCGGGGGGCGTGGTCGTGCCGATCAACGCCAAGCTGCATCCCAAGGAGGCTGCGTGGATCATCAAGGATTCGGGCGCGGGTCTGGTTCTGGTCACCCATGACCACGGAACTGACCTGCGGGTCGACTGTCCGGTGATTGATGTGGGCGGTGCGGCGTTTGCGCAGATGACGACGGGTGACGGCATGACGTGTCTTGCACGCGCGTCGGGTGACTTGTGCTGGTTGTTTTATACCTCGGGTACGACGGGCCGTCCCAAGGGTGTGCGCATCACGCATGGCATGGTGATGGCGGCCTCGCTGGCCTATCCGCTGGATGTGGACGATGTCAGCGCCAAGGATGCAGCGCTCTATGCGGCCCCGATGAGCCACGGCGCAGGTCTTTACATGTCGATCCATGTGCGGCGGGGGGCGGCGCATATCTGCCCGGCCTCTGGCGGGTATGACGCGGGCGAGGTTCTGGATCTTGCCGCTGGGCACGGCTCTGTTTCAATGTTTCTTGCACCTACCATGGTGCGGCGATTGCAGGATGTCGCAAAGGCGCGCGGTAGCCGGGGCGACGGGATCAAAACCGTGGTTTACGGTGGTGGGCCGATGTATCTGGCCGATATCACCGAGGCGGTGGACTGGTTCGGGCCGAAGTTTGTGCAAATCTACGGACAGGGCGAATGTCCGATGGCGATCACGGCCTTGCCGCGCGACGAGGTGGCAGACCGCACGCATCTGCGCTGGCGCGAGCGGCTTGGCTCTGTTGGGCGCGCGCAGTCGGTGGTCGAGGTGGCGATTGGCAACGGCTATGGCTTTCTGCCCGCCGGCGAGGCCGGCGAGATCATGGTGCGCGGGGCCCCTGTGATGGAGGGGTATTGGAACAACCCAGAGGCCACAGCGTGTGCGATGCGCGATGGCTGGTTGATGACCGGGGACATCGGGCGGCTGGACAGCGACGGTTATCTGACGCTGGTGGATCGCTCCAAGGATCTGATCATTTCGGGGGGCAGCAACATCTATCCGCGTGAGGTCGAAGAGGCGCTGTTGTTGCACCCTGACGTGCGCGAAGTGTCGGTGGTGGGGCGGCCTTCGGCAGAGTGGGGCGAGGATGTTGTGGCTTTTGTCGTGGGGGATGTCACGCCCGAGGCGCTAGACGCCCATTGCCTTGCCCATGTGGCACGCTTCAAGCGACCCAAAGCCTATGTCTTTGTTCCGGAGCTGCCAAAGAACAACTACGGCAAGGTCCTGAAGACCGAGTTGCGCGCGCGGTTCGATTGAGGCTTAGCGGGGCAAAAGCCGTGCGGCGATGTCCGGCAGGTCCTGAAAGTCGTCAAAGGCCTCGTCATGGGGCAGGTCGTCGATTGCCGTTTTGCGATAGCCCTCGGTGAACAGGGCAAAGGGCACTTGTGCGTTCTGCGCGGTGGCGGCGTCCGTTTCACTATCGCCGACATATAGGATCTTGCCCGCCTTCAACGCAGTCTGCACATGCAGCAGCGGGGCGGCGTCGGGTTTGCGGTTGTAGGGACCATCGCCAAAGGCAAAGCCGTCAAAGAAATGCGTCAGCCCAAAATGCGCCAGCGCGGCATGGGTGGGGTGCTCTGGTTTGTTGGTGCAGAGGCCCAAGGCGTAGCCCTGTGATTTGAGGATCGTCAGCGTTTCGATCACATTGGTGTAAAGCACGGTCAATGCGACCGCTGTTTCATAGCGCTTGCTGAAATCGGCGCAGAGCGTGTTGAAAAGCGCGGGCGTCTCTTTGATCTCACTCGCGGCAAGGCATTGCGAGATCAGCGCCGGCACGCCTTTGCCGATAAAGCTGCGCACCTGACCAAAGCTTAGCTCTGGCAGGTCGGCCGCGCGCATGGTCGCGTTGACCCCGGCGTGGATGTCGGGGGCGCTGTCGATGAGGGTGCCGTCAAGGTCAAAGACCAGCGCGAGCGTATTCATTTCCATTTGATAGAGCATCCCATAGAGGCGACCTGCGTGGCCGGGCCTGTGCCGATATCGGCAATTTGTTGCATGGCGTCAAACAGATCGCGCGCAGCACCTTTTGGGCGGGCTGCACGGCCATAGGCATCAAGGCGGCCCCGGTACTGCAATTCGCCATCTGCATTGAAGCCAAAGAAGTCAGGCGTGCAGGCCGCCCCATAGGCACGCGCGGTGGTTTGGGGGTCGTCATAGAGATAGGGAAAGGGAAACCTGTTCGCGCTGGCAAAGCTGGCCATGTTGTCAAAGCTGTCCTGCGGGTAATGCGTCGCGTCATTGGCAGAAATCGCTGCCACACCAATGCCCAGCCCGATGATGTCGCGAGCATCCGAAACGATCCGGTCGATGACCGAGGTCACATAGGGGCAGTGATTGCAGATGAACATCAGCAGCGTGCCGTTTTCGCCTGCAATATCGGCAAGGCTGTAGCTGCCGCCATCCGTGGCGGGCAGGGTGAAATCCACAGCGGTCCAGCCAAAGTCACAGACGGGCGGCGTTGCGGCCATTATTCGAATTCCATTTCCTCATAGACGCGTCCGGCGTTCTTGGTGGCAAGCTCTTCGAACGTGTCCAGCCGCGTCCATTCGCTTTGGTCGATATAATACGCATCTGCAAGGTCTCCGCCATCCTCCAGATGCGCGCCGATCTTGGTGCGGATGTCGACGAGGTAGTCATGGGTGTAACGGCGCACCTGCGCCATATTGGTCGGATGACCATGGCCGGGGATCACATAAAGCGCGCCGAGCGGTTCAAAGGCCGTTTCCCATGTCTCTATCCAGCAAGAGGTGCAGGTGTCGGCAAACAGCGGCAGCATCCGTTCGTGAAAGGCCATGTCGCCGGCGATGACCAGCTTTTGCTCGGGCAGCCAGACAGAGATATCGCCGGGCGAGTGCGCGGGGCCCAGATGCAGGATCTCGATGGTCATATCGCCCATCTCAAGGGTGTAGCTGTCCTCGAAGGTCTCTGTCGGCCCTTGGGTACGGGTGCCCTCGGCCTTGTCGCGGTTATAGCCTTTCATGCCCTCAAGGATGTTGAAGGCGGTCTTGTCAAACTCATGCGCCGCATCGGCATGGGCGACAATTGGCACGCCCAGATCGGCCCAATAAGAATTGCCCAGCATGGCGTGGCCTTGACCGTTCTCGTTGATGACCAGTTTGACGGGCTGGTCGGTGATCGCCTTGATTTCGGTATGCAACGCCTCGGCCAGCATTGCCGCAGCGCCGCCGTTCACCACGATCACACCGTCGCCCGTAACGATAAAGCTGAGGTTGTTGTTATGGCCAGAGTTCTCGTAGGTCGGCGGGGCGGTCGCGCCGATGGCGGACCAGACGTTGGGGATCACCTCGACCGGTTTGGAGTAGAGCGGCGAGGCGGGGTATTGATCGGCAATATCCTCTGAGGCAGATGCGGGTAGGGCGATCAGCAGGGCAAGGGGAAGGACAAGCGCGCGCATCTAGATGCCCTCCACAAAGCGATAACCATCGCCATCTTTTTCGGCCCGTCCAACTCCTCCGCCGGGCAGGTGAAAGCCGATCAGCGTCATTTGTTCGCTGGTCAGTTGGTCAAGCAATCCCAGACGTGTGGTCACGCCCATCTCGGGATTCTGATCCGATCCGGCCTGCCAGTCGGGGCGGGCAAAGGCGAGGTGATGGTTAACGATAGCATCGCCAAGGATCATCGCGTTGTTGCTGCCGCTGTTGATGTGAAACGACATATGGCCGGGTGTGTGCCCGTAACTGGCACGGGCGGCAATGCCGGGCAGGATCTCTGCGCCGTCATCGAAGGTCTCAATCATATCCTCAACCGCCTCCAGCCGTCGCTTGGCCCCGACGGCAAAGGTGGTGCGGCCCGTGTCGATGGTGTTGACCGTCTCGGGGTTCATCCAATAGTCGAACTCGGCCTTGCCGATCATATGGGTCGCCTCGGGGAACATGGGATCGTCGAAATCATCCAGCAGCCCCCAGATGTGATCAGGGTGGGCGTGGGTGAACACCACATGGGTGATTTCGTCCGGTGCCACGCCAAGCGCGTCAAGTGCGTCGGGCAGATCGCCGGCGGTTGGCATGAAATCAGGCCCGGCGCCCACGTCTAACAGGATGGTGTTGGTCCCGTCACGCACCAGCGTCACGTTGCAGGGCGGTTCCAGCGTTTCCCCTGTCAGGCCGTATTGCGTCAGGATCTCTGCGGCCCCGGCGGGGGCGTCGCCCGCAAAGACAAAGCTTTTGGGCAGAACCAGATTGCCATCGCTGAGCGTGTCGATTTGCAAAGCGCCAAGGGTCAGTGACGTATTGGCCCACAAACGATGGGGCAACAGAACAGATGCGCCTGCGGCCAGCAGGGTGCGACGGGTCAGCATGGTAGATCCTCCCAGATATTCTTTGTTGTGAATATGTCCGAGATTTGCGGGTGGGGCAAGCCTTGCTTAGGTGGCGAGGATCGCATCCCGGATCGCGCGCATGTTCTCGCCATAAGGCGCGGGATGTGTCACAGAGCCGCCCTTGAACACGGCAGATCCGGCCACCAGCACATCCGCGCCCGCCTTTGCGACCAAGGGCGCGGTTTCGGGGGTGATCCCGCCATCCACCTGAATATGGACCTCGCGGTCGCCGATCATCTCGCGAAGGCGCGTGATCTTGGACAGTTGCGAATGGATGAACTTTTGGCCGCCAAAGCCGGGGTTCACGGTCATCACCAGCACCATATCCACCATGTCGAGCAACGGTTCCGCCACCTCAACTAGTGTGCCGGGGTTCAGCGCGACCCCCGCCTTGCAGCCAGCCGCACGGATCGCTTGAAGCGTGCGGTGGATATGCGGGCCCGCCTCGACATGGGCGGTGATCATGTCACTGCCTGCCTTGGCGAAGGCTTCAATATAGGGATCAACCGGCGCGATCATCAGATGCACGTCCATGAAGGTTTTCACATGCGGGCGAAATGCAGCGCAGGCGGGCGGGCCAAAGGTGATGTTGGGCACGAAATGGCCGTCCATGACGTCCACATGCACCCAATCCGCGCCTTGCGCCTCGATTGCCTGGATCTCGCGGCCAAAGTCAGCGAAATCGGCGGACAGGATCGACGGCGCGATCTTGATAGAGCGGTCAAAGGGCATCGGCGTGGTCCTTGTGGCGGAGTTTGCGCGCAGATAGCGCGGTTTGTGGCGCAAGGTCCAGAGTGTCACACAGACGTTTGCGCTATCAATCGACAAGGCGTGCGCGTCAGCGTATCAAGTGGTACAAACGAACAAAGGCCTACCCCATGTCCAGAATTGTCTATCTTTTGAACGGTCCCAACCTGAACCTGCTCGGCCAGCGCCAGCCAGAGATTTATGGGGCAGAGACCCTTGCCGATGTCGAGGCGAAAGCGACGATAATCGCCTCTGGTCTGGGGCTG
>ERZ887830.339-NODE-339-length-30480-cov-7.093180_pt1 | contig 30480 bp, 28 predicted proteins | sample MGYA00521101_ERZ887830 | MGnify/ENA primary metagenome ERZ887830 (study PRJEB32303, sample SAMEA104408592) | aquatic metagenome | biome: Marine water; feature: Pelagic; material: water | place: Baltic Sea | collected 2014-06-05T16:38:00 | depth 1,762 m ... | reverse complement strand
GGGCCAAGAGTGTCAAGGTCGACTGGTCGGATCGAGACCACTGAGCGCGCAAGCTAGCGGATTAAGCGGGCCGGCCGCCGCAGTTAAGCATCTATCTCAGTCCCTTGTCCTGAAGCGATAAGATGGGCCGGTGGACAGGGTGCGTTGATGGAGCGCTGGTCGCCAATGTCTGATAAGATCTGCTGAAAGCCGCTAACTGGCAATACCAAAAGTGACTGTCGAATACACACCGGCGACGGCAAAACCGTCGCTCTCCGCCGTGCAAAGCACATTTGCCGCAATGTCAGTCGCGAGCTATGGTTTTGTTCTAAAAACAAAAAGAGGGAAAACATGAAGCGTGGATATTTGGACTTCGACTGGGGGCAAGTCCACTTTCGTGCGGCTGGCGATCCCGATGCAGCACTTCTCTTGATGTTGCATCAGTCGCCACTTTCGTCGCGGAACTATGCGGCGGCACTGCCATATCTGGGACAGAAATTTCATGCAGTTGCCATTGATACCCCGGGCTTTGGTGGCTCTGACGCTTTGCCGCGTGAATGGGATGTCTCTGACTACGCCAATTTTGTATGGGACTGCGCCGACCGTCTAGGAGCGGCGCGACTGCACTTGTTTGGACGGGCCACGGGTGCCGTGTTTGCTGCCGAAGCTGCAAAATTGAGACCAGTTGCGGTGGAGCGGCTTATCCTGCATGGCATGCCGCTTTACACCGACGAGGAACGCGCACAGCGCATGGCCGCTTTCGCACCACCCTATGATGTGACGGACGATGGTGGGCACCTTGCTTGGATCTGGGACCGGATTCATGACGAATACCCGTGGATCGGGGCGGATTTGGCCACGCACTTTACGGCTGATTTCCTTGCCGCGGGTCAGGATTTTGCGACGGCCTATCGATCGATCTGGCGCCATGATCTGCGGACCAGTCTGGCGGAGGACGTCTTGCCGCCGACCCTGTTGATGGGGGGTGGCAAGGATCGGATTGCGTTCATGCACGAACGGGTCGTGGCATTCCTGCCAAAAGCGCAATCTGTCTTGCTGCCCGATGCGACCGACTTTGTGGCAGAGCAAGACCCAAAGCGGTTCTCGGAGATTTTGTTGGATTTTGCGGCCTGAAAATTATGAGGTGCTATTTAGCACTTTTCCAGTCTTATCTGAAACGCAGCAAGGCTTGGAGCGGTGTTACGTGCGATCCGGCGCGGCAATCAAGTCTGCCCGTGTGACAAGCGTTGCGTCAGGAGGTTCAAAAGGCTTGGTGCCATGCCGAATTGCCAACCAATCTAGTCCAAGCGGGTTCGCGTCTTCGGAGGACGTTTTCCAGGGGCCGCCCCGACCTGAGGCGCCGAAATGTTTGTGAAGGACACTTTCGACACGCCAGACCAGATCGGCGTCACCCAGCGAAGGCGTTGGCCCCGTGCCAGCCGCGAGCGTCAGAACAGGGTCACTTGGTATCGTGTCCGCGCGGAAAACCGGCCGGAGGACGTAGGAATGCCGCAAAACCGGGGGCGCGTCCTCACGGCCATAGCCCCAGAGCCGCAGCCATTCTTTACGAAAGGTATCAAGGTCGGGGTTGAACCAGACCCGTTCCAGATCCTCCTCGGTCTCTAGGCCTTGAAAATCGAAATAGTCCCAAACCGGGACGGCTCCTTTTTGGACATCGCGAAGTCGCCAGTTCGCATAGTGGTGCGTGCCCGGGATCGCATTGAAAAAGGGCATATCAACACGTCTAAGCCAGTCAGAATACCCTTCTGGTTCGGCACGGGCCGGGACGGTGTAGGCAATGAAAATCACCAACGGGCAGTTTTCAAGTTTGCGGTCTGGATCCGGGATCATGCGTGTGCCTTTTCTAGGAAATCTTCCATCATGTGTGCCGTGGTTTTGTGAAATGCCGGATCACTCCAAGCAGGCAGCACCTTGCAGGTCGCGCCCGGGACCAGATCGGCAACCTGCTGGCTGTATTCGTGCAGCATGTCCGACGGGGACGACATGACAAGCGTTGGCATCTTCAGCAGCGGCAGACGCTCTGCCTTGTGCCTGCGAAAGGCGGCGCGATACGACAGGTGGTAGCTGCGCATCGCCTTGAGCACTTCGACAACGAAGTCGTGCAGCGTGTCGTCATCGGGAAGCCCGTCGGGCAAGCGTCCCTCGGCCGTGCGGTTGTAATATGGCCAGAAGAGATGCTGATCGCGGCAGAAATGCCAGACTTTCATCAGATGCGTTGCCTCGGCATCTGGCCGGATTTCGCGGGCGTAGCGGTCAAGCACCTCTGATTGCAGTCCGCCCGAGTAGAGGCCCATGCCTTCGATCGTCAGGCTGCGCACCCGGTCAGGATGGGCAATCGCAATCTCCATCGCGATGGAAGCCCCCGTGTGACTGCCGTAGATATCGAAAGGGCCGTCGACGACATCGCTCAGGGCGACAAAGGCAGCTTGTGCAAGATCGGGGATCTCCGGCTGATCTATGGGCAGTGGGTCGGAATCGCCATTACCCGGTGTGTCAGGTGCAATGCAACGCCAGCCCCGCGCGACCAGAGCGGTCATCAAAGGTTCCAGTTGTTTTGATGAACCGGGTGATTGATGGATCATCACCATTGGCGCACGATCAGTTGGACCAGCGTAGCGCATATGCACCTGGCCGTCCGTTAGATCTGCAAACCTGCGTCGAATACGGTTCATAGCTGTTGCCCAAGTTCAAAGTGCGATGAAAGGGAGCGGCCCAATTCAGTTCCGAGCCAGCGGCCAAGGGTCAGTGCGGGGGTCACGCTCATTCCGCTGACAAAACCCTGTCCGGACAATGCGGCACCGCCCATGGCCTCCCCCACTGCGTAGAGACCCGGAATAATGCCCTTGTCGCCACGCACCTCCAGCCTGTCGGTAACGTCGAGCCCGGCAGGCGTCTTCAATACCATGCCGTGCATCCGGATCGCGCGCAGTCCGGATCCGGCGATGGGCATCGGGCAATGGTTGCGTCCCATGGGGTCGAGCGCATCACCGTTGCACGCGGCTGCATAGGCGGTCAGGCTGCTGGTCAAATGTGTGGGGTCCATTCTTGTTGCCAAAGCCAGCGCCTGCGGATCGTCGGCGGTGACAAAATCAGGGCGGTTCGACCAAGCGTCTTGCAGTTCCTCCTTGGTCCAACCCGGAAGCAGGGGAGGTGCGGCGCGCTGGATCGTGTCACTGAAGACACACCAGAAATGCAGGTCCGGCAAAGCCAATAGAGCATGTTCGCGTTCATCCACGCTTGGCGTATCTTCGCGGACAAAGCGGCGTCCATCGGGTGCGAGGTGCAGTTCCCAAGGCTGTCGCTGCTGTGGAGTGAGCGCTGGCATGTGTCGCCAGAGAACTGTTTCCCCACCTGCGGTTTGAGGAATGCCTGCATAGGTCGGAAGATATTTGTCCGCGCCAACAAGACGCCCGCCGACAGCTTGCCCCATTTCGATACCTGTTCCAGTCGAAGTGGCCAGCGCGGCAGTGACAAGTGGTCGGCCCGTGAGGCGCTCGAACATCCGTGCGTTGCCGCCATAGCCGCCTGTCGCAAGGACCACCGCATTTGCCGTGATGTGCTCCTGCGTACCTCCACTTTCGAGGGAAAGTCCTGTGACCCTGCCGCCCTCTGTCAGCAGCGCAGTTGCGTGTGTGTTGTAGCGCATGCTGGCGTTCGGTTGGGCCATGGCGTTCTCAAAAAGAGGTTGAACAACCTTCAGGACCGACAAACCTCCGTTGACGCCCCAATAGGTTCGCGCTGTGGTGTAGGCTTCATGCAGGTGCAAAATGGCGGGGCAGGATGGGTCCATGTCGAAGCCGTGATCCATCAGCCAATCGATTGTAGAACCCTGTCGCGGAACAGTCTGGTGCAGAAGGTCCCTGCGCGCGGTGCCACCATTGATCCGTTCAATATCGGCCAGATGGGCCACCGCGTCATCTGCAATACCCGCATGCGCCTGAAGACGTGTGCCGGCACCGCTCATCTGGCCAAGAGAGACATGTAACGTTCCGCCAGGGCGGTCCGATTGTTCGATAACACAAACCTTGGCGCCAGCCGCCACGGCCTCAATGGCGCACGGCATTCCCGAGGTGCCTGCGCCGACGATGACAAGATCAAAGTGGGGCATTTCAATCCCTTCAAAGCGACCGTTCGAACGGCACGCTCTGTCTAAAAATACATAGACAAGTTGTTTTATTTATAAGACAGTTGTCAATGAAAAGAGCGACAGATGAGCCGGTGCAAGGCGAATTCGCAACCGTCCCGATAACAGGAAAAGCGACGTGCGGGCCTGTTGAATCAAGCTTTTGTGTCGTTTCCAAAGCGGGGGGTCGGACTGGATATGAAGGCGCTTGTGGCGTTTGGGTGGTTCCGTAAGATCGGCGCGGCGGTATGCGGCATAATTCTAACGGTTTTCACCGGACTGGTGCTTTATTCTGTCATGATGCGTTACATATTCTCGGCGCCGCCAATGTGGGGCGAGGAATTGCCTAAGCTGCTTTTCGTCTGGATGATTTTCATCGGTGCGGCTTTTGCGCATTTCTCGGGTGCCAACCTGAGGATGACTATGCTCATCGACAAGGTGGCAAATGGCCCAAGGCGCATCATCGAACTTGTCATGCATGTCATGATCGTTGCCATGCTCTTGCTGATCCTGTGGTACTCGGTGCCGATCCTGCAACTGACAGCACGCTCGACCTCTCTGGCAACAGGTCTGAATGACAGCTTGACCTACTGGGCGCTGCCCACAGGGACTTGTTTGCTGCTTATCAACGAGGCGTGGCGCATTGCGCGATTGCTCAAAGGGCATGTCGATGACGCAGTGCCTCTGGGCGAAGAACCATCAGACAAAGATCGGCTGGGCATAGAATGAGTGACCTGGGTGGAGCGGGGGACCAGAGGTGCTGCTGACCATATGCATCATATTGCTGTTTCTGTTTGTGATGCTGGGCATGGATATCGCCTATGCGATCGGGATGGCAGCGCTGGCCTATATCGCTGCCAGTCAGTTTGACGGGCGTCCTGTCAATCCGGTTCTGTTTACCAAGACGATTTCCAGCGGCGTGGACAGCTATGCGCTGCTGGCCATCCCGATGTATGTCCTTGCTGGTGAATTGATGACCAAAGCAGGGGTGACCCGTCGCCTGATCGATTTCGCCGCCAGCCTTGTGGCACATCGGCCCGGTGGGCTGGCAAATGTGGGGATCACTTCAAACCTGTTTATGGCGGGGATTTCTGGTTCGGCTGTGGCTGATGCTGCGGCGACGGGATCGATCCTGATCCCCGAGATGAAGCGCCGGGGCTATGCTGCCCGTTATGCTGCCGGGGTGATCTCGGCTTCGGCTGCTATGGCTCCGATCATTCCACCGTCCATCCTGTTCATTCTTTTGGCCTCGATTGCGAACCTCTCTGTCGGTGAACTGTTCATCGCTGGCATCCTGCCGGGTATCGTCATGTATATCGGTTTGATCGGGGTCAGCGGTTTCATCGCGCGGCGCTACGACATTCCGCGCGAACCCAAAGCTTCTTGGGAAGAGCGCAAACGCGCCATGCGCGCGGGAATTCTTCCGCTTGGCGCACCCTTGATCATTATCGTCACAAAGGTCTTCGGAATAGCGACCCCAACAGAAGCCGCCTCAATTGTGGTGCTGTATACGCTGATTATTGGTGTCGCGGTATATCGCGACATGACGTTGACCGGCTTTTTCCAGGCGGCGATGACTGCTGCGATGACGACTGCCATCCTGATGATGACAGTGGCCTTCAGCCAGATCTTCGGTCAGATTGCTGTGCTGGCGGGATTGGGACGGACGGTTCAGTCCTGGTTGCTGGGCATCTCTGACAACCCTTACGTGCTGTTCATGATCATCAATCTGCTGCTTCTGGTGCTCGGGACGTTCCTTGATGCATTGCCGCTGATGTTGATCCTGTCGCCGATCTTTTTTCCTCTGATGACCTCGCTGGGTGTTGATCCTATCCATTTCGGTCTGGTGATGGTGTTCAACCTTGTTCTTGGCATGGTGACACCACCGGTCGGGTTGAACCTGTTTGTCATGGCCCGAATATCCGGAATCGGGATAATGGACGTCTTCCGGGGAGGCTTACCGTTTTATTGCGTCCTTTGGGCGGCGCTTTTGCTGCTGACCTACGTGCCCTGGATCACTTTGTTATTACCAACCCTGCTTATGCGATGAGCAGGTCAAGACCGAACCAAAACCAACTAACGGGAGAAACCAAATGAAGAATGGATTGTCACGCCGTCAACTGATGGCCACCGCCGCTGCCGCACTGGCCGCTGGCATTGCTCCGCGTGCTGCGATGGCGGCAACGGTTCTGCGCTATGGTAATGCGGGTGGACCGCAGAGCCTGTCAAATACATTCAATGCAACACTGTCCGACACGCTTTCAGAGCGCACCAATGGTGAACTTTCCTTTGAAATCTTCGCTGGAACACTGGGCGGTGAGAAGGACCTGATCGAGTCGATGGCGCTGGGCGCGCTTGATATCTATAACGGCGCTTATACCGGCACTGACCAATTCGACGTGATGTACAGCCCTTATTTCTTCAAGGACGGGGTGCACGCCAAACAGGTTCTGGAGAGCGATATCGGTGCCACCGCATCCAAGGTCCTCGAAGACAAGTACAATGCGCGACTGCTGGGGGCCGGCCGTCTGGGCGGCTACAACCTGATGCTCAAGGAACCGATCGAGTCGCTGGCTGATCTCAAAGGCCGCAAGGTGCGTGCGCCGCAGATCAAGGGCTGTATTGAAGCGCTGAGCTTCTTCGGCGCGGTTCCGACGCCGATTCCCTTCAACGAAGTTTACCTGTCGCTGCAAAGCGGTATCGTTGACGGGGTTCTGACAGCTCTCAATCCTGCGGTTCAGTTCAAGTTCTACGAAGTCTGTGCCAACGTTGTGGTTCCTGATTTCGGTCTGGCGCTGGATAAGGAAGTCATCTCTGTCGCAGCCTGGGACGCGCTTGGAGAGGAAAAGCAGATGATCCTGCAGGACACCTTCAACGAGCTGGAGGAAGAAGCCTATTTCAAGGCAGGTCTGGCGTCGAAATCTGTAGACCTCGCGGCTTGGGCTGCGGCTAATGGCGATGCTGCTCTGATTGATCTGGACGCGTCCGGTCTGGCCACCGACATCGCGCCGTTGAACGAGCGGATGGCAAATGAAGCCTTTGGTGATGGATCGTGGGCGAAGATGCAGGAAATGTCAGCATAAGGGAACAGACTGATGGGCATGAACCAGCATCCGACGGGGTTGCCGCTGAAGGCAGAACAGACCTTCTTTGATGATGCCAGCACAGACCGACTGTTGGCGATGGTGATGACATTGGCAGCCGAACTGCATGTCACGCGGGACCGTCTGGCCACACTTGAGATGCTGCTGGAGCGTGGTCAGCCCGTCACCCGTGACGCACTCGATCAGTTCACACCCGATCCGGCTCAGAAAGACGCACTTGATACTGCGCGGCAGACATTCAGCGACGCGTTGATGTTTTGTACGCTGGGTGTCGAGGCGTCGCTGGGTGCACCGGAAGAGGGTGTCGGCAAGTTCGACAAGTCCTGAATTTTGGTGCGGCCGGGTTGTCTGGCCGCACCTGAACACCTGTGGAGAAGATCCATGTTCGAAAATATCCCCAAGAACCGTCCGTTTGATGCCTACCAGTCGTTTGTTCTTGACTGCAAACTCTACTGGACCCGTCGGATGTTCCCCGAACTGCGAACCCGATATGAGGCTTTGGCTGCCGCCCACCCGCCCGAAGGCCCAAAGGACGTGGCAGAGCTGATGCGCGACGATACCACGGCGCAGATGTTCGGGTGGTTCGAACGGCACATGCAGCGGATGAAATATTCCGGGCAGCATGGCCTTGCCGTGCATTACGACCAATATCGCGCCGATATCATTCGAGAGTTGGACGCCGAGTTGCCCGACCATCTGTTGACGCTCGATCCAGAGTTTCAGCAACCGGAATACTATACGTCTATCGATATCCATCAGCACCCCGGCGGGGTCTGGAGCGACGAGATCGCCGGCTATGTCTACGAACGTGGCGCCCAAAGCACCTCACCGATGCTCAAGAAATCCCAAAGCCTGTTTCACCGGATGACCGATCAGGCGCTGACCCGAGCGGGACGCGAGGTGAAGAAGGTTGTAGATCTCGGCTGTGGCTGGGGTGGAAGCACGCAGCCCTATTACGAGGATCATCCCGACATTCACGTCACCGGCGTGGAACTGTCTGCTCCCTGCCTGCGTGTTGCGGCCATGCGCGCAGCCGAGCTTCAGGCTCAGAACGTTACCTACCGGCAGGCTGATGCCATCAAGACAGGACTGCCAGAGGGCGAGAACGACATCGTCACATCCACCATGGTTCTGCACGAGATGCCGCCATCGCATATCCGCGCGCTGTTCAAGGAAAGCTATCGGCTGTTGGCACCCGGTGGGCTGTCGATTCACCTGGACTTCCTGATGCGGGACGACCCGTTCGGGCAGTGGGTTCACAACGGACATTCGGCCCGGAACAACGAACCTTTCATGGTGCCGCTCAACGAGATGAACATTGCACAAGCCCACCGAGATGCCGGGTTTGATGATGTCGAGATCGTCGCGTTCGAGGAATTCAACGGTGCGCTGTCGCCTGCCAATACGGCGTGGCGTTTCCCGTGGACCATGATCATCGCCCGAAAGGCAGCCTGAACATGGCTGACCCGCTCATTGACCTTTTGGGTCAAAGAATACTGGTGATGGGGGCAGGGGCCGGGATTGGCGCTGCGGTTCTGAAATTGGCGCTGGGAGCTGGTGCGCATGTTGCCACGACCAAGTTGCCTGGCGAAAGCACGCCGGGCGCTGCAAGAGAACAGGTTTGCGATGTCACCGACCCGCATGCGGTCGATGCTGCTGTTGAGGCGAGCGCCGAGGCGCTGGGTGGTTTGGATTCCGTGATCCTGACCGCGGGCGTGTTTGACTTTCGCGGGATCGAGGAAACCTCGGACGAGGATTGGCGCCGCGTGTTGTCTATCAATCTGGATGGTCCGTTTCACGTCGCCCGTGCTGCGGCTCCGCATCTGCGCAAGACGAAGGGCGCCTTGGTGCTTTTTTCCAGCCAGGTTGGTCTGATCGGTCATCCGAGGGCAACGTCCTACGCGGTCTCGAAAGCTGGCGTAAACGGACTGGTGCGCACGCTTGCAGTGGAATTTGCCCCCTGGGGCGGACGGGTCAATGCCGTGGCTCCCGGTCCGATCGAGACGGGCATGACCGAAATCGCCCGCAACGATCCAACCCGGCGGCAGGGGTTGCTTAATTCCATTCCGCTGGGCCGCTTTGGCCAACCAGATGAGGTGGCGCGTGCTGCGCTGTTCCTGGCTGCGCCGGGTGTCAGTTTTGTGACCGGTCATGTGCTGGTCATTGATGGAGGAGTGACTGCAATATGACCCGACACCCGCCCATTGATCCGTATTATGTGCAGGAAGACGACAATCTTGATGAGATGGCGGAGACGCTCAAACCTGCTCTTGAGTTTACGGACGAGGACCTCGCGCGCCTGTCCCCTGAAGCCAAGAACCTGTTTTCCGGACGGCGGCATCTGGGGCTTCGCTGGCTGGACCGATACGAGATTGTGGTCGAGATCACGGCGTCGCCCGGTGGCTGTGCCTGCGGTGTGGCGAAAGGGCAGAAAATCGTGTTCGACATGCGTCACAAGGTCAAAGCCGAGCTATCAGACGCGCCGCTATGCGTGCATTTGATGTCGCCGGTTTTATCGATCTTTTACATGACATTTGACCGCGCCGCCGAAGGGCTGAACCCGCTCACCTGCATCTGGCGGTACATCGAATGCCCGATGACAGGAGATGATCTGGGCCAGAGCAAGGCACGCGCCGAGGTGCATATCAGGGATGCTAAAACGCATGAGCCGGTGACAGCGCGGGTTCTAGCACAAGGTGAGGGCGCAGAATGACCTTTGAGAACTGCGAAATCGTTGCAACCGTCAGCAAAGCCTTTCACTGTGCCAATATGATCAAAGAGGGGGAAACCCTTGTCTTTGATATGCAAGGCCGTCTGCTGGCCGCGAAAAGCTCGGCAAATCTGTGTCTTGGGATCATCGCCAAGCTGCAACCTGCGCTGTTAATGGCGCAAGATCGCGTGGCCGAAGGCCTTCACCCGATTTCGAACCGCTACAAATCATTCGATTGCTTTGACACGGGGATCGATCATGGAGGCACCGGCAAGGTATTTGTCGACCTTCATCTGCGAGACGCAACAACGCGGGAACGGGTCGAGCCATGACAGATAAGTACGCGCGCGTCATGACCCCGATGACCATCGGTGGGGTCGAGATTCGCAATCGTATCTTTCTGCCGGCACATACAACCAACTTTGCACGGGACTTTCTGCCGACGCAAACTCACGTGGCCTATCTGAGCGCCCGTGCGCGGGCGGGCGTCGGGCTCGTCTTTGTGGAACCATTGCGTGTCCATCCGACGTCGCTGGGTCGGGCAGGCGGGTTGAGCGGATCCGATCCCCGCGCGCTGGACGGGCTGCGCCGGATAGTCGATGCCGTGCGGTCCGAGGGGGCGCGTATTTTTGTGCAGATCACCCATGCAGGCCGTCATGGTCCGAATGAGGTGGACCGTCTGCCGGCTTGGGGCCCCTCTGCTGTTCCCTGGGTAGCCGGGGGCGAGGTGCCCCATGCCATGACGCGGGCCGAGATGATCGAGGTCCGGGATGCCTATGTCCAGACGGCGGAAATGGCGATTGCTGCCGGGTTTGAGGGGATGGAACTGCATCTTGGCCACGGCCATTTATTGCACCAGTTCCTGTCTCCGGCAGCGAATATACGCGAAGATGAGTATGGTGGCTCGCTCGAGAACCGCATGCGCTTTCCGCTTGAAGTGGTGCAGTCTGTATTGGACGTCGTTGGATCCCGCGTGGCAGTCGGCGTGCGCACTAGCGTTGATGATCTGATGCCCGGTGCTGTTGGACCCGAAGATCATCGGTTCATCACCCGCACGGTCGCTGCACTTCCCGGTCTCGCTTTCGTCAACGCGTCCGTTGCGGCGTATCAGTGGCCGAGTATCGGGCATCACGTGGCCGATATGGCCCATCCCGCGCACCCCTTTCGTGACCTGACCGAAGCGCTGCGCGCAGAGATCGGTGATATTCCGTTGCTGACAGCCAACCGCTACAGAACCCTTGCCGAAGCCGAAGCGACATTGGCGCGAGGGCAAATTGACATGATCGGTATGAACCGCGCGCATATGGCCGATCCGGATTTGATTGCCAAAAGCCTTGCGGGCCGTGAGGCAGACGTGAGGCCCTGCGTTGCACATAACTTTTGTATCGGTCAGATCGCCGCCCATCAGCCGATTTCGTGCATGATGAACCCAGGCGTCGGCAAGGAAACCCATTGGAGCGATCCACCCGCCAAGACACACAAACCTTCCCGAGTGCTGGTGATCGGCGGCGGTCCGGCAGGTATGGAAGCGGCGCGCATTGCAGCGCTTTCGGGTCACGATGTGACGCTCTGGGAACGCAGCAACAGGCTCGGTGGCAAGCTGCCGCTCTGCGCGTCAGGATATGGCCGCGGAGATATCAGGGCTATGAACATCTGGCTGGCAGAGGCTGTGGACCGTGCAAAGGTGCGGGTTGAACTGAACCGCGAAGCGAGCATTGACGCGCTGCAACACGCAGATGCCGAACTGATCCTGCTGGCGACTGGCGCAGTGCATGACGCGGGTCAGTTGCCGGGAGCCGATTTGCTGTCACCTCAACAGGCGCTGGAGCTGCCGCGTGAAAACTGGGTTGGTCAGCGTGTTGCGCTTTGGGACGAGGCTGGCTCCTGGGCCAGCTTATCCGTGGCAGAAACATTGGCGCAGGCCGGGGCGCATGTACACATTCTTCAAGCTTCCACCGCGCCTCTTTGGGCTGTTTCGCTCTACAGCCGCATGACTGCGCTGGAACGATTGGCGCAGTTGGGCGTCGCGCGACACTTGGCGGTTTCGCCTTTGTCGGTCAAAGACGGGGTTCTAATGTGCCGCAATAGCCTTGTTCAGGAAGATACCACGCTTGGACCGTTTGACCGTTTTGTCTATTCCACAATCGGTGTGGCCGCGACGGCGCTGCAGGACGAACTGGAACGCAAGGGTTTTCCCGTGCGCACCATCGGCGATGCAGTCGCGCCGCGCACTCTGTTTGACGCAATGCACGATGCCCAAGCTGTGGCACGCGCCATCGGGAGAGCCGCATGAGCACCACCATCGAGGCGGATGTCATTGTTGTCGGTTCTGGTTCAGCCGGGGCGGTTGTTGCCGGGCGGATTGCAGCGGAAACGGACGCACAGGTTTTGTTGATCGAAGCGGGTGGGCGCGACAGAAACCCGCTTTTCCGGGTACCGCTGATGACCGGTATTCTGCTGCGCGGACGTTATGCCAACTGGTTTTATCATACCGAACCGGAACCGGGCCTTGGCGGGCGTCGGCTGTTTTGGCCGCGTGGCAAGGTGCTGGGTGGATCGTCGACGATCAACGGCATGGTCTGGACTCGTGGTCTTCCGTCCGATTACGATAGTTGGGCGCAGCGCGGTTTGCCCGGTTGGGGCTGGGACGACGTGTTGGCCAGGTATCGCCGGATCGAAGGCCATCATGGCGGCACAACCGATCTGCATGGCGGTGATGGGCCACAAAAGCTTAGTGAATTTCCCGATATCAATCCGCTGTCGCAAGCGTTTCTGGATGCTGGTGCTGAAGCGGGCTATCCGCGCACCGATGATTTCAACGGCGCCGCACCAGAAGGCATGGGGCGGTACGATTTCACCATTTCCGAAGGTCGCCGGCTGAGCGCGGCAGGCGCATGGCTGGGTCCGAACAGAAATCGCCCGAACCTGCGTGTTCTCACCAACACCCAAGCGTTGCGCGTGCTGTTGGAAGATGGGCGCGCTGTGGGGCTTGAGCTAAGGCAGGGTACGGATCAGATCACCGCGCGCGCCAAAAGCGAAGTGGTTCTCAGCTGTGGAACCGTGAACACGCCACAGCTTTTGATGCTGTCGGGGATCGGGCCTGCGGACCATCTGGCCGAACACGGGATTTCAGTCCATCACGATTTACCCGGTGTTGGGCAGGGGGTTCAGGATCACCTGCTTGTTCGGGTCGAGCATGATTGCAAGCAACCCGTTACCCTGCATAACCTGTTGCGCGCGGATCGGGCTGCATTGGCGCTGGGGCAGGCGCTTTTGTTCGGGACTGGGCCTGCGGCCCGCTTCCCACTGGAAGCTGGGGCGTTTCTTCGTTCAGACCCTGCGCTTGATACACCCGATCTTCAGGCGCATTTCCTGCCCGGTCGGTCGACAGCTGCCGTGCGCATGCCCTTCCGAAAGGCGACCGGTCCGCAGGGGCACGGCTTTTTTGCAAATATCTACCAAATGCGTCCGGAAAGCCGGGGACAGATCCAATTGCGGAGTGCTGACCCAAACGATCCGCCTGCAATCACAGGGGGTTACCTGACGTCGCCACGTGACATCGCGGTTTTGCGGGCCGGTGTCCGGCGGCTGCGCGAAATATTTGCGCAGAGTTCCTTTGATCCGTGGCGTGGCCCGGAAATTCGACCCGGACCTGATGCACAGTCTGACGGTGATCTGGACGACTGGATCCGGGCAAATGCGGAATCGGTGTACCATCCGGTAGGATCCTGTCGGATGGGGACTCATGAACTGGCAGTCACAGACGCGGAGCTGCACGTCCGGGGTATTCAGGGGCTGAGGATCGCGGATGCGTCCGTCATGCCATCGCTGACGAGTTGCAACACACATGCGCCGACGACGATGATCGGGATGCACGCTGCCGATCTGGTGATCGCGGCGCTGACGAAAACCGTGCAAAAGGGGGCCGCATGAGCGACGATGATCTGACCCAAAAACTGACGGCGCTGCGGGACAAGCGCGGATATCTTCTACCGCATCATGGCCTGTTGGCGTTAACTGCGCCGCCCCTGCTCGAGGCCTACGATGCTGCTTATACCGCGCTGGCATTGGACGATCGTGTCTTGTCGCATCATGACCGCGAGTTTGTCTGGCTGGGTATCCTGATTGCCACTGACGAAGAAATCGCGACACATCACATCGCCAAGTTCCGAGCAGCGGGCGGAACAGAGGATGAAATCCGGGCGGTCGTGTCGCTCACGGCCACGGTATGCGGTTTTCGGGCCTATCACTTTGCGTCGCATGATTGGGCAGCGCATCTTAGCAGTCTCGATTTGCGCGCCGATTGGAACCGGGCCGTTCTGGCGGCAGGACAGGGCGCAGAGCCGCGGCTGTGCCATCTTGCTGCCAGCGCCATTCAGGTCTGCAATGGCCAGTGGAATGGACTGCGCTGGCAACTGGCCCATGCGTATGCGGCACATGTGCCAGAGGATGAACTGGCCGAAGTCATTTCGCTCACCATGTTCCCGGGCAGCGTTCCCTATTTCGTGACGGCTGCGGGCATCTGGAAAGACATGATCGCTGCCGGTGATTTGCCCGCCTCGGACGCGTTCCGCATCTGGGCTGACATGCCCGGACAAGGGGGGCATGGGTCGGATGACTGACGACGCAGAGGCATTGCGCATAAAGCTGGAAAAGCTCGCGGCCTCGCGTGGATTTCTTCTGCCGCATCATGGCGCGCTTGCAGCAGGTGCTCCTGCTTTGCACGATGCCTATCTGCGCATGTACAACGCATTGACCGTTGCGTCACGGGTGCTGACTGCGCACGAACGCGAATCTGTCTGGCTCGGCATTCTGATTGCGGTTGAAGAACATGTTGGCACGCATCATCTTGAACTTTTCCGCGAGGCTGGCGGAACGGATGCCGAAGCAGAAGCGCTGATCGCATTGACCGGGCAGGCGGCGTCTTTGTCCGCTTTTCATTTTGCTGCCAAAAGCTTTCCCGACCATCTGCCCGCGCTTGATCCAGAAAAGGCGTATGACCGATCAGTTGCTGCGCTGCGTGGCCCGCTCTCAGACGGTACGGCGCATATGGCGCTGCTGGCTGTTCAGGCGGCGCGCGGTGACAGACCGGGAATAGCGCATCATTTGCGTGCAGGGTATGCGCTTGGGTTGGCGGAAGAGGCGATGGTCGAAGCTCTAAGCTACCTGATGTGGCCGCGTGGGGTGAACTGCTTTCTTGAGGCTTGCGAGGTTTGGCATGATCTGATGGTTGCCGGAGACGTTACACCATCTGAGCGGTTTGCCGTCTGGCGCGACTTACCTGGACAGGGCGCTTTCCGCGCCGGTGAGGACACACGCGTTGCAGGTTTTGACGAGGGTGCAGGCTGAATCTGTAGGCTGCTATGTTACAGGTTTCTGGCGGCCTCATGCCCCTCGAATATGGCCTCAAGTGCTGTGCGTGCAGACTGACAGTCGCCGATGGCGGTTACGGGAACAGGAAGGTTTGAACCGCTTGTGCCGTTTAATGTCAGGGGACGTGCAGGCAGCGGAGCAATGACGCTGTCGGCACCAAAGCACGCACCGGGTTCACCCAACGACAAATCTGTCAGCTGCACCATACCGCCTGAAAAATCCTGTAGTGCCTGACCGGGGATGACCTTTACCTTCTTATCCTTCAACCGCTGTTTGAGGGCAAAAGAACTGTACATGCTGATCGTCCAGCCGGGACTGCCTGAAGGCGCGATCAGGGTGACATGTTTGCCCAGATCGGCCAGCCATTCAGCCACCGACACAACGGACCATGTCCCCAAGCTGTCCACCATAGTGACATGCTGACCCAACATATCGTGGTCGGCCAACGCAGCCTCAAGGGTCAGAGTTTGTCCACCGGATGCCAGTTCCTGGGCGCGTGGAACGGCCCCTGTCGCCTGGATCACGGTGTCATAGCCATGACTTGAATTGGCACCCGCCTGCGTCCCAAGGTGTATCGTGACACCGGCACGTTCGAGCCGCGCCTTTTGCGCTGCCAGCAACGTTGAGAATTCGTGCCGCAAAGGCATCCGCGTGGCCCAGAGCAAGGCGCCGCCCAGTGCATTGGTCCGTTCGACCAAGGTGACCTCATGCCCAAGTTCGGCGGCAGTGGCGGCGGCTTCCATGCCTCCCGGTCCGCCGCCGATGACAAGAACGCGTTTCGGAACCGTCGTGCGGCAAAGCTTGGCCGTGGGCCAGTCGGCTTCGCGACCCGCGGTTGGATTGGTCAGATAGGTGATCGCAAGATTGAGCGCGAGCATGCCCGCGCAGCCCTGGTTGCAGCCGATGCAGGGCGTCGTTTCCGTTTCGCGCCCGGTTTGCGCCTTGGAAACAATTGCAGGATCCGCGATATGCGCACGCGCCATGCCGATCATGTCCGTACCGCCTTGGGCGAGCATTTCCTCGGCTTGGCTGACCTTCTGATAGCGACACACGGTCATGACGACGGGCTTGCGTGCCATGCCATCAAGCGCCGCAGAAATCGCATGGGTCAGCGGCTGAAATTGGTCGATGTTAAACGCCATGTCAGCCATCTGGGTCGAGACCGTATAGCTGCCATGATAAGCGGAGTGCGAGACGTTCACGAAATCAACCTGAACCGTTTCCGCCAGTTGCCGGACGATGCCGGTCATGTCATCCAGTGACAGCCCCCCGGGCAGGTATTCGTCTGCGCTGATCCGGATGCCCAAGGTGCGGTCTGGTCCCAACTGGGCCCGCACAGCACGCAGCGTGTCGAGCGGAAAGCGCAGACGGTTTTCCAGAGAGCCGCCATAGTGATCCTCGCGCAGATTGGAGGCAGGCGACATGAATTGTTGGAGCAGATGACCATGTGACATGGTCAACTCTATGCCGTCCAGCCCGGCCTCTATCAGATTGGCGGCGACATCGGCATGCGCTTGTACGACCAGCGCGATTTCTTCCTCGGTCATGGGATGTGGCGGCGGTGCAGTTGCGGCCCAGGGAATATCAGAGGCTGACCACGCCGGAGTGCGGGCAAAGTTGCCGTCGATATGACGGCCCAGATGGATAATCTGCCCGAACAGTCTTCCACCTTCATCGCGCACCGCATTTGCGATGCGCGCAAAGGGCGCGATGCAGGCAGGATCGAACCCGTTCAGTCCTTGCTGCCGACCAAGGCTTGAGCGATGCACGCGGATGCCTTCGAAGATATTCAGACCCGCGCCACCCGCAGCGCGCGCGCGATGATAGGCGAGGTGCCGATCAGAGGGTAGGTTGTTTTCGCCATAGTTGGTGGTGTGTGCCGGAACGAAGATGCGGTTGCGAACCTGCGTTCCGCCGATTTTCAAGGGAGAGAAAGCATGAGGATATGTTGGATGAGGATGCATCCCGTCAATCCATCCTCAATCCGCCATTCACGGCCAGCACCGAACCCGTTGTAAATCCTGCGTCTGCGTCAAGCAGATAAGACACGGCGGCGGCGATTTCATTGGGCTGACCCATGCGTTTGAGCGGTGTTGACGCTGACATCGCTGCCTTTCGCTCTGGCGTATGTGCGGCCAGCATCGGGGTTTCGACTGCTCCCGGAGCTACGCAATTCACCGTAATCCCTCGCGGAGCGAATTCTTGTGCCATCGACTTTGTGAGAGATTCAATACCGCCTTTGCTGGCTGCATAGGCGGTTCCAGTGATCACGCCTCCAGTCCGCCCGGCTAGAGACCCCAACGTCACGATCCGTCCTCCATCCGCGATCCAGTCGCGCGCGGCGAGACAGCACAGAAATGGCCCGGTCAGATTCACAGACAGAATGTCGGACCAACGGTCCGCGTCGAGATCGGCCAGTTTGGCATTGTCGACAACGCCTGCTGCCAGCACCAGACCATATAGCGTGGGCACCTGTTGTTGCGCTGTGGCGAAGGCCGAAGAAACCGAAGCGCGGTCTGTCAGGTCGATACCGAACGCTTGTCCGCCTGTTTCAGACGCCATGGCATCAAGGGCCGGTCCAGGCAGATCCATGAGAACAAGGGGAGCGTGACCATCTTTATGCATCCGCCGGGCTATGGCGCTGCCAATGCCGCCTGCGGCCCCCACGATTGCAACTGCCCCTTTGGTCATTGGATATCCCTTGTGCTGTGTCGCTGGGTAGCTGCGCGTAAAACCATTTGGTCTCAAACTACTTCTGTATTTATAATGCTCTAAAAGATGTATTTGCAACAGAACAGATCAATGGCGCCAATGGACAGCGATGTACTGATTATTGGTGCCGGGGCGGGTGGCGCGGCAGCGGCTTGGCGGCTCGTCAATCACGGGTTTTCAGTGACTTGTCTCGAGAGAGGGGAATGGGTGAACCCTCAGGCGTCTCCCGCGCTTGATGATGACTGGGAAGTGATCCGACAGCGCAGCTGGAACCCCAATCCAAACCGTCGTAAAGGCCCGGTCGATGATCCGGTCGACGACGCTGAAAGTGAGATCAAACCGCTTTACTTCAATGGCGTAGGTGGCAGCACAGTTCTCTGGTCTTGCCATTTTCCGCGGTTCCATCCGTCGGATTTCCGTACTCATACACTGGATGGTACAGGCGACGATTGGCCGATCAGCTATGCTGATTTGGCACCGTATTACGATTTGAATGAAACCATGATGGGCGTTGCGGGCCTGCCCGGAAATCCTGCTTATCCACCAATGTCAGCGCGCCGTCAGGCTCCGGTTGGACTGTCTCCCGGCGCGCGGCGCATAGCTGAGGCGTTCAATCGCACGGGCGTGTCATGGTGGCCGGGCGATATCGCGATTAACACCTCCTCTGCCGGTCAGGGCCAGGGCATCTGTAACAACTGCGGTCCGTGCGAACTGCATTGCCCGCGTCGGGCAAAATCAGCGACGGATCTGAATTATTGGCCTGCTGCAATTGATAAAGGCGCACGTCTGGTGACCGGCGCAAGAGTGACTGACATCCTGACAACACCAAATGGAACGGTGCGGGGTGCAGTGTGGCTGGATCGCGATGGGCGGGAGCTTGCCGCCCACGCGCCAGTGGTGATCTTAGCGGCCAACGGCATAGGAACACCACGTTTCCTGCTCAATGCGCCGGGTGCTGCGGCTGTCAACCGAAGTGGGTTGGTCGGGCGGCGTCTGATGCTGCATCCTTTTGCGCGGGTGACGGGCCTTTTTGATGAGCCGATGGACGGGCATCGTGGGATCGCAGCAGGGACGCTTGTGAGCCATCATTTCTACGAAACGGATACAGACAGAGGATTCCGGCGTGGAGTGAAGATGCAGGCGCTTGGAACACATGGTCCAGCGCTGACCGCGCTCGGGTCGCTGGGTCGACGTGCGCCTTGGGGCCGGGGCCATCATGCCGCCTTTGCGCAAATGTTTGGCCGCGCCTATAGCCTGTCGATCTGCGCGGAGGACGCGCCTGATCCCGAGAATCGCATCACATTGTCCGACAGCTTGACCGGGTCAGACGGGCTGCCCGCAGCGCGCATGGTCTACAAGATTCCGGCCGAAGCGAAACAGGCTTTGGATTTTGGACGCGACCGCGCGCGGGAGATTTTGGCGTTGGCGGGAGCGCAGAGTTTTATCGAAATGGAGACAATCCCCGAGGCGGGATTTCACCTGATGGGCACGGCACGGATGGGCCTAGATCGAGAGACGTCTGTTCTTGACGAATGGTGTGAAGCACATGATCTGCCGGGATTTTTCGTGACTGACGGATCGGCCTTTGTGACCGGGGCCGCCGCCAATCCCACCAACACATTGCAGGCGCTGGCGCTTCGGGCGGCAGATCGGATCGCCACAACCAGGTCACGCCGTACCGCTTGACCAAAAAACCAAAGATTTGTATTTCTTTTGTACATTTAATTGGTAGTGTTTTGTCAGAAGATGGGAAGGAACGTCGCCGTGCAACCATCAAAAAACGCCAGTTCCATTCGGCCGGTACCTTTGGTGCCTGCATCCGATCCGGATACGCGCGCGTGGCAAAGGGATGACTTGGTGACCGATGAACCGGTGCTGTTTTACACCTTGCCGGATGCAGCGCAGAGAGAAATTGCTGAAGGTATCGCGTTTGCAAAAGCCAATGGGCTGACAGTTGATACTGTGGAGCAGCAGGATTTCCGAATTCCTTCCTTTGCGCGCGATGTCCCGGAGCTCCGCGAGCGACTGGACACGGTGCGAGGCTTTTTCGTGTTGCGCGGTATTGGGGGCGATTGCTGGACCGAGGCGGAAGCCGAGATTATCTCCTGGGTAATCTGTAATTATCTGGGGCAGCCGATCCGTCAGGGGATCGGTCAGGATCGCAGGTTCTTTACTGTCGCTGACAAAGGTGCGGCCAATACTGACCCGACGCGCGTCGGAGCAAGTTCCAAACGCTCAGCCAAGCATTCCGATAATGGGTGCCTTGAGGCGCGTCCGCCTTGTTATCTGGCGCTCTACTGCTACCGATCGGCTGCGGAAGGTGGCGACAGCACGATTATCAGCGCGCGCAGTGTCTATGATGTGATTAAGTCCGAACGTCCGGATTTGCTGCCGCTTTACTTTGACAATTATCATTTTCGCTCGCCGCAGGCCCATGTCTGGCCCTCACTCGGGCCGACGGTGCAAAAGCCCATTCTTGAGGTCGTTCACGGAGAACTTCGCATCCATTATGCGCGGATCATGATCGAGCCGGGTATGGAGATGGTAGGAACGCCGCTCACTGCCTTGCAGAGAGAGGCGCTGGACTATCTTGACGAGGTTCTGGACCGTCCCGAACTGAATTTCCGTTACGTGCTGCAACCCGGTGAATGCCTCGTGATGAACAACCTGATTGCGTTGCATGGACGGGAAGCGTTCGGAGCAGGATCGGGCGGGCGCACTCTCAAGCGGTTCTGGATGTGGCGACGGCATATCGGTCCGGGCCTTGATCCGGTTAAGCTCGATCTGGAGGAGATGGTATGAGCCACAAGCTGAACGTGACAATTGAATCTGCGGATGGCACCCGCCGCGACACGCAATTTGTCACTGAACGGATGTACAATCTGGGTTCTGCCACGCGCGATCCGGAGACCGCTGTTGCGCATCAGCAGGAAGTGGCGAAGTCCGGAATCCACATAGCTTTTGACGTGCCTGCACCCCGGATCTATCCAATCGCCCTGCATGCTTTGACCGCGGATGACGAGCTTTTTGTACAGACGGACAAGACCTCGGGCGAAGTGGAAATCGTACTCCACATAGCTGATCAGCTGTATGTCGGGGTCGGTTCGGATCACACGGATCGTGCATTGGAAACGGTATCCATTCCCGGATCGAAACAGGCCTGCGCCAACCATGTCGCGCCTGTCTTCTGGCCATATGATGAAATGCGCGACAGCTGGGACAGCTGTGTAATGCGTAGCTGGGTGGATGGGCGGCTTTATCAGGATGTTGGGGTCAACGCATTTATCCGTCCCGAAGATATCATCGCTCTGGTGCGAGAGCGTGTGAGCAACGTGCCCGAACGAGACTTTACGGTTTTTTGCGGAACGATTGTGAGTGTGGACAAGGCGCTCGGATATGGCGCGGAGTGGCGCTACGAAATGGAAGCACCCGAAACCGGTCGCCGGGTTGGAGCATCTTATCAGGTGGTCGATATCCTGTCCGAAGTGAAACCAGAATTCCAGGTCCCTTTCTTTAATCCGCAAAGAGGCAAAGCGGCCTGATACTGAGCCAGTCCAACGACAAAAAAACGCATAACAATAGGGAGTAATAAATATGAAGCTGACGGGAAAGACGCTTGTTCTATCCGCCGCGCTGGCATTGGCGATGAGCGTGATGTCTGGGGCCGCAAAGGCCGAGACTATGATCCTTGCCTCGCCGCAAGCGCCGGAGGGTTTTGATGGTGACGCGCTAAAGGCGCATACGCAGAACGTAGTGACACAGGTTTACGAAAACCTCGTCGCCTATGGCACGATGGAAGTAGACGGTATCACCACACTGAACCCTGACGATCTGAAACCGCACCTGGCCGAAAGTTGGACTGTGTCGGAGGACGGCAAGACATGGGTGTTCAAGCTGCGCGAAGGTGTGCTGAGTCCGTTTGGCAACGAACTGACGGCAGACGACGTGGAGTGGGGCTGGGCCAAGTCCTTTGAGCAAAAAAGGACTGGCAACTTTATCGCGCGCGTGTCCAACGTCACGGGTGTGAAGGCGATCTCGAAATATGAGGTTGAGTTCACGCTCTCCGCGCCGTCGGCGATCTTTCTGAATGCGCTGACGCTCTACGTGCCGGGTATCTATGATACGACAGAAGTCAAAAAGCACGCCACTGAAGCCGACCCATGGGCGCTGGAATGGATGCAGTCCAACACCGCAGGGTTTGGCGCATACCACCTTGAATCGCTGCGTGCAGACGATCAGGCGGTGTTTGTTGCCAACCCAAACTACTTTGGCGGGCAGCCTTACTATGACCGCGTGATCTACAAGGAAATCCCGTCAGAAGCGAGCCGCGTGACGCTGCTTAAGGCCGGACAGGTTCAGTGGATCGACCGGCCATCCATCAATCAGGTGGTCAACATGCAGGCTGATCCAAACGTCAAGGTTCAGCGTGCCACGAGCCGTTCTGTTGCTGCCGCACGGATGAACCCGTCCTGCGAGGTGTTTTCTGACACTCGTGTGCGTCAGGCATTCAACTATGCTGTCGACAAGGATGCGTTGAACACTGCCGTTTTTGCTGGTCAGGCCGATATCGCCAGATCAATCGTTTCACCGATCATCGCGGGCAGCAATCAGGAGCATTTCGCGTACGATTTCGATCCTGAAAAGGCAAAAGCCTTGCTGGCCGAGGCCGGGTATCCCGATGGCATTGCCGAACCCGTCGAGCTATTATATTCTGATGCTTTCTGGCATCAGGAGCCGGTGGCCATCCAGGTTGCGGACATGCTCAAGAAAGTTGGCATCAATGCGGTGCCAACCCGTATCACCTCTTCCGAGATGCGTGCCAAAGCGGCACCTGCAGAACAAAGCATGTGTTTCTTCACATGGGAAGACGGACCAATCGTGCTTGATGCGGTCTATTCGATGTTCCTGATGACGCACTCTACCGGGGTTTCGAACCGGGCGAAGTACAACAATCCCGATCTGGATGCACTTATTGATCAAGGACGCGAAGAGCTCGATTCCGAAAAGCGCATGGCTTTGATGGATGAGGCGCAGAAACTCTGGGCCGAAGATGCGCCTTGGATCCTTGTCGCCTATCCCGCTACGTTCGAGGCGATGGCACCGAACGTTTCTGGCTGGGTCTATTACCCGGATGAGCACGAGCGCTGGCGCGAGTTGCGCGGCGACTGATCCGTCGTAAATTCCCCGGGCGCTGCAAGTCTGCGGTGCCCGGCTTTCCCCAATCAAGAGGCTGAAACACTGTGAGCTTTCACCGGTTCCTGTTGCGTCGCGCGTTCATGGTATTGCCGCTTCTGATTGGAGTGGTGTTCATTACCTTCATGCTGGTGCGGATCGGTGGACTTGATCCGGTGGGGAGGCTCGCTGGCCCAACGGCAACGCAGGCTGAATTTGACTCAATCCGCGAGAACCTCGGTCTGGATCAGCCGCTGTGGCAGCAATTCGGGATTTATCTGGGCAACGTAGTTCAGGGGGATTTGGGCGAAAGCTGGCTTTCGAACCGCCCTGTAATGACCGACATCAAAGAGCGCGCGATGATTTCTCTGGAGCTTTTGTTCTGGGGAGTTGGGATAGGGGCCTTGATTGGTGTCCCTGTGGGCCTGCGTGCGGCATTCAGGCCCAACGGCAAGTTTGATCAGGTGACCCGAGTCCTGTCGCTACTTGGATTTTCGATTCCGACCTACTGGCTTGCGCTGGTGATGATCTTCGTATTTTTCTACCTTCTGGGCTGGGCACCACCAGCCATAGGACGCATGAGTTTGCTGGTCTCACCGCCCGAAATGATCACCGGGTCCTATCTCATTGATGGTTTGCTGACAGCAAACTGGGAGGCTGCTTGGTCTTCGGCTTCGCATTTGGTGCTGCCAGTGATTTGTCTTGCGATTGTATCCGCAGCCCCAATCATCAAACAAACTCGCGCTATTGCCATTGAGGTTCTGGCCTCGGACACAGTTCGATATGCCCAAGCCTGCGGGCTGCCGGAAAAGAACGTTCGCAAACTGGTTCTGCGCAACAGTGCCGTGCCGGTTTTGACCTTTGTCGGCACCGAGGTGACGGGCCTTGTTGGCACGATGTCACTGATTGAATATGTCTTTGCGTGGGGCGGACTGGGCCAGTATGGACTGAACGCGATCATCAGTGGTGATTTCACAGCAGTGCAAGGTTATGTGCTCGTTCTCGCATTGTTTTCGGTTCTGGTGTTTGTGATTATCGACATCATTGTGCATCTGATTGAACCACGGTCGGAGTTGAACTGATGTCCGACGCAGCTTCCAACGATGTGATTGATCAGGTCGAGCGCAGCCGCAGCTCAAAAATCTGGAACCGCTTTGTTGGTATTCTCAGGCTAAGTCCGACGGCGGCCGTTGGACTGATGATCATTCTGTTTTTTGCGCTTCTGGCCATCTTCGCGCCTTGGATCATGCCACATGATCCGGTGGCGGCGTATACTGACCGTGTCTTGCAAGCGCCTTCGGCCGAGCATTGGTTCGGTACGGACGGCAACGGCATGGACGTGTTCAGCCGGGTTATCTACGGGGCAAAGTTCGGCTTTGGCATTGCCATTCCCGCAGTGCTGATATCGCTTCTGATCGGCGTGCCGGTTGGATTGATCGCGGGCTACCGTGGGGGTCTCCTTGATGAAGTGCTGATGAGGTTTTTCGATGGGCTACGCGTCTTTCCATCTATCATACTTGCGCTGGCAGTCGTGGCTGCAACGGGTCAATCCCTGCTGAACGTGGTATTGGTTCTTGGTCTGCTGGACAGTCCGGTCTTTGCGCGTGTTGTGCGGGCTGAAGTGCTGGCATTGCGCTCGTCCAACTTTGTCGAAAGCGCCATCGCTGCGGGCAACCCGACCTGGCGCATCCTTTTTGTCCATTTGCTGCCCAATGCCATTCAGGGCGCAATGGCGCAGACGGCAGTGCGTGCAGCATGGGCCGTGCGGATCTCTGCAACGCTGGCGTTCTTGGGGGTTGGCATTCAGGCACCGACGCCCGAATGGGGCGCGATGATCCGCCAAGGGGCAGAGTTTATGGTGTCGGGCCAGTGGTGGGTTGGGCTTTACCCCGGTCTGGCGCTGATCTTTCTGGTCTTTGGTCTCAACCTCTTTGGCGATGGGCTTCAGGACTTGATGGACCCGCGTCGGAGAACCGCGAAATGACGCTGCTTGAAGTCGAAGACCTGCACACGCATTTCATCTCGCGCGATATCGACAATCGCGTGAGGATCGCCAAGGCATTGAACGGTGTTTCGTTCTCACTGCAAGCGGGTCGCATTCTTGGGATTGTTGGCGAAACCGGGGCGGGTAAATCGCTTACGGCGCAATCGGTTGTGGGCCTATTGCGCCCACCTGCGAGGATCGTAGCTGGGTCGGTCCGCTTTGAGGGCCGTGAGTTAACGACAATGCCACCCGAAGACCTCAATCGCATTCGCGGTGCCGAGATTGCAATGGTGGTGCAGAACCCGCGAACATCGCTTGACCCTCTGACGCGGGTTGGGGATCAGCTGGTTCGATTGCATCAAATCCACTCTGGCGGATCACTAGAGATGTCGCGCAAACGCGCGCTTGAAATGATGGAAGCTGTCGGCATCCCGGCTCCGGAAAGTAGAGCAAAGTCATGGCCACATGAATTGTCCGGCGGCATGGCGCAGCGTGTTTTACTGGCGATGGCGCTGATGAATGGGCCAAAGCTCTTGATCGCGGACGAGCCGACCACTGGTCTAGATGTGACTGTGCAGGCCCAGATTCTGGATCTGCTGCGGGACCTGGTGGCGCGTTTCAATATGGCGACCATGATCATCACTCATGATCTGGGTGTGGTTGCGCATTTCTGCGATGATATCGCGGTGATGTTTGGTGGTAGCATTGTCGAAAGCGGCCCTGTGGCGGATGTGTTTGCGGCCCCTGTCCACCCCTATACACGCAACCTTATCGGGGCGACGCCCGAACAGTTCCAAAAGGGCCGCGCGCGTACGCTTGGTGGGCAGCCGCCCGACCTTTACAATTTGCCACCGGGCTGCGCGCTCCAGTCACGTTGTGAATTTGCGACGGAACTGTGCCGCACACCTGTGCCAAACAAAGAAATCGCGCCTACCCATTTTGCGCTGTGCCATTTCGCCGGGACGCTTGACGAGATGAAGCCCAAAGAGGCCCGCGCATGACCAACCCGGTTCTGAAAGTGCGGGGTCTTTGCAAACACTTTCCGGTTGGTGGCAAGCAATTTGTCAATGCTGTGAACCACGTCGATCTGAACATCTCTCCGGGGGAAACTCTGGGCATGGTCGGTGAATCCGGGTCGGGCAAGTCAACGATTGGCCGGGTGATCCTGCGCCTGTCAGAGCCGACTGAGGGCAGCATTGAATTCAACGGTCAGGACATCACGCATCTTCCCAAAAGCAAAGTGCGCCCATTGAGGCGCGATATGCAGATGGTGTTTCAGGACCCGTGGAGCGCGCTCAATCCGCGTATGCGGATCCGTGACCTGATTGCAGAGCCGATCAAGCTGCACATGCCACTGTCACGGTCAGAGCGTCACGACAGGACCGAAGACCTTGCACGGCGGGTCAATCTGAGCACTTCGTTTTTGAACCGCACACCTGCGAACCTGTCGGGGGGGCAGCTGCAGCGGGTCTGCATCGCCCGAGCGATCGCCACCGACCCTAAGTTGATCGTTCTGGATGAGCCAACAAGCTCTCTCGATATGTCGGTGCGGGCGGGGATACTCGAATTGCTGGCCGAGATCCGTGAAGAGACCAAAGCCGCGATGTTGTTCATCAGTCATGATCTGGGCACCGTCCGTATGATCAGCGACCGGATCGCGGTACTGTATCTGGGCGAAGTGGTTGAACAGGGTCAAGCCGAGGCATTGTTCGAAACCCCTGCACACCCCTACACGCAAGCGCTGCTATCGGCGCATCTGCCCGCCGATCCACGTATCAAGGTCACGCGACATGTACTTGGAGGCGAGGTGCCATCACCGATCGCGCTTCCGCCGGGTTGTAAGTTTCATACACGTTGCCCCGTCGCGATTGACCGCTGCAGCAGCGTGGTGCCGGGCACTCTAACGGTCCCCACAGGTCAAGAGGCACGCTGTCTACGCATTCCTGACGGCGGAAATATCATACAACGGAAAGAAATCGCATGACCGCTTACCCGCTTCTTGGAAGTCCTTTGCAACTGGGCCCGAAAACCGCCCGCAACCGGATTTGGATGACGGCGCATGCAACGTTGCTGGTCAAGGACCATCTCTTTACTGAAGCGCATATTGCCTACTATGTCGCGCGGGCGAAAGGCGGCGCTGCGGTCATCACGATGGAGGCGATGGCCAGCCATCCGACGACGCAGCCATACAAGGGCAAAGCCTTTGCCTTTGATCCGCGCATGGTTCCGGAATATGCCAAATTGGCAGAAGCCGTGCATGAACATGGCACGCTGCTGTTATCGCAGCCTTGGCATCGTGGACGGCAGACAAATTCGGTGACCAATGGACTTCCGGTTTGGGCACCGTCCGCCATTCCATGCGGCGTTTACCGCGAGATGCCGCATGTGATGACGGGCAAGGACATTGCCGAAATCATCGAAGGGTATCGCCTGTCTGCGCGCTATTCCCGCGAAGGTGGTTTGGACGGGGTAGAGGTGCACGGTATGTCGCATGGCTACCTTCTCAACCAGTTCCTGTCGCCTGCCACGAACCTGCGCAATGACGCCTATGGCGGATCGCTGGAAGACCGGATGCGGATCGTGATGGAGATATTGCAAGCCTGCCGAGAAGAGCTTGGCCCGGATATGATCATGGGCATGCGGCTCAATTCCGACGATGGGCACGAGGGCGGATTGCGGCCCAACGACTGGGCCGATCTGGCGGCAGAGTTTGAGGCAACAGGGCTGATCGACTACATTTCCTTGTCGCACGGCACGTATATCAACAGGATGCTGATCTACCCGACCGCGCCAGAAAAACACGGGTTTCAACTGGATGCGACCGCGACGGTCAAGGCGCGGCTCAAGATCCCGGTTGTCGGCGTTGGGCGCATTGTCGATCCGGGCGAGGCTGAGGCGTATCTGACCGAGGGCAAGCTTGATTTCGTGGGCATGGCCCGCGCGTTGGTCTCGGATGCGCGATGGGGGGCTAAGGCGCTGTCTGGTGAAGGCGACAAAATCCGTCCCTGCGTCGGCGCGAATTGGTGCATGTCCACGATCTTTGCCCAGGCCCCCATTGGCTGCATTCACAACCCGTCTGCGGGGCGTGAACTGGAACTGGACGAGGACACATTGGAACCGGCAGAAACACCGCGCAAAGTGGCGGTGGTGGGCGGTGGTCCTGGCGGAATGCGGGCTGCCTGGACGCTGGCGCGGCGGGGGCATGCAGTCACGCTATATGAGGCACGGCAGAGGTTGGGCGGTCAGGTGCGCTGGTGGGCCAAGGCTGACAGCCGGACTGAACTTGTGGGTATCGTCGATTGGCTTGAGGCGCGTTTGGGCGACGAAGATATTGATATACGTCTTAACACCCGCGCGACCGAGGCTGATCTTGCAGGTTTCGATGCAGTGGTCATTGCGACCGGGTCGACCGGTTTGCGCCATGGCTGGACAATGCTGCGCCCCGAGAAGTGGGGTGGTGACCCGTTGCCCGGTGCGGACCTCCCGCATGTGATGGCCTATTCCGAGCTTCTCGAAACCGACCCGGTGGTGGGAAAACGCGTTGTGGTCTTTGACACCATGGGAGGGCGTCAGGGTGCCGTCACTGCCGAATACCTGACGCAACGTGGCGCGCAGGTTTTCTTTGTGACGCAGCTGGGTCAACCGTCGCCAGATCTTGCTGCCTCGCGCGACTGGGGCAAGGTTCATGGGATGCTGCGCCGTGCAGGCGTGACCTTTTACGTCGATCGCGAGTTGACAGAGATTACCCCCAATAGCGTCACGATGCGCGATCTTTACACCGGTGAAACAGAAACGCTGGGCAAGATCGACAGCGTTGTGATGGTGCAGGGCGGTTCGGCCAATGACGCTCTGTTCCATGCGCTTGGAGACAGTGTCGAAACGCATCTGATCGGGGACGCGATGTCGGCGCGCCGGGTCAACGACGCCATCAAGGAAGGCGAACTTGCCGCCCGCAAAATCTGACATTTCTCTTTCATAAAGGACCTCACATGACCCCCGAAGGAAAAGCCGAACTCGACAAAATTCGTGAAGTGCGCGGGTATACTTTGCCGGTACATGATTATCTTGCGGAACTTGATCCGGAAATGCTCCGCCGCTACGGCGCTTTGGCCTCCTACACGCTGTTCGGCCCAGAGGACGGTCGGGCCATGGACCTGAAGACCCGTTTTCTTGTGCTGGTGGGCGTGACCACGGCCGTCAAAGGCGACAGTGAAGGCGTCGAATGGGCCGCAATCCGGGCGATCGAAAACGGCGCGACCTGGAAAGAGGTCTACGAGGCTGCCTTTATGGCAGCTTTGCCCGGCGGCATCCCGGCGTTTGAGGCGTCTTGCCATACCTTCAACAAGATGAAGGAAGGCAAGGGTCGGGTTGATCTGAAGGTGCCGGAAGAAGACGTAAATACATGACCGAAACCGCCGACATCGCGATTGTCGGCGCGGGGGCTGCCGGTCTTGCTTTTGCATGGGCTGTGGCAAAACCGGGATTGCGGGTTGTTGTGCTAGAGGCGGGAGACTTTGTCGACCAGAGCAGCGCCCCGTCGCTTTCGGCGAAGTGGGAACTGGCGTTGCAGAGCACGTACAATGCCAATCCCAATGTGCGGCGAGGGCCTGCGGACTATCCGGTAGAGGACAGCGAAAGCGTCATCCGCCCGGCGATTTTCAATGCAGTCGGCGGTAGTACAATCCGCTGGGGCGCGCATTTTCCGCGCTTCCGCCCTTCAGATTTCCGCAAGAAAAGTCTTGATCATATCGGGTCAGACTGGCCGGTCAGCTATGCTGAGCTTGAACCGTTCTACGATCTGAATGACCAGATGATGGGCGTGTCAGGTCTTGCCGGGGATCCCGGCAATCCGCCGCGAGCCGAGCGACCCTGTCCACCTTTGCCGCTCTGTGTTGGTACTGAAAAACTGGCGGCAGGGTTTGATCGTCTGGGGTGGCATTGGTGGCCGTCGGACGCAGCAATCCTCAGCCGCGCGCGCGCCGGGCGGGAAGCTTGCAACAATTGTGGCCCCTGCGGTGTGGGCTGTCCCCGACATGCGCGAGCCAGTGCAGATATCGCTTATCTGGATGCCGCACGGTCCAAAGGCGTAGAGCTGCGCGCGGGTGCAACGGTTACGGGCCTCGACATCGCAGCCAACGGGCGTGATGTGATGGGGCTGCAGTACGTGGATGCGGAGGGGCGCAAGTCGCTGTCCTGCGACGAAGTGGTGCTGGCAGGCAATGCGCTTGGGAATGCCCGTCTGCTTGCGGGGATGTTGGATCATCCGCTGTTCGGGCGTGGACTTATGCTGCACCCCACGGCG
>ERZ887830.335-NODE-335-length-30731-cov-5.907061_pt1 | contig 30731 bp, 29 predicted proteins | sample MGYA00521101_ERZ887830 | MGnify/ENA primary metagenome ERZ887830 (study PRJEB32303, sample SAMEA104408592) | aquatic metagenome | biome: Marine water; feature: Pelagic; material: water | place: Baltic Sea | collected 2014-06-05T16:38:00 | depth 1,762 m ... | reverse complement strand
TTTTGCGAGATCCTGATCTGCTATTCTTATTTGTTAGATGAACTAGTTTCATCATCATTTTTTTAATAAACCCTTGAGCAAGGTTATCGTTTAAAAAGTCAGAGTGCTGAGAACTTAATTCGATTAACGCGGCGATTTTATTACTTTCAATCTCGCCTGCCATATATGCTTCACAAAACCCAATCTCGCCATTATGCAGTAGCTTTTTGATGCCAACTGGCGAGCTCAGAATTAAATCTGCACTCGGACCTTTGCATCTACCTGTGTAGTAAATAACATCGCCATCTGGATAGGTTACTTGGAGTTCTCCAAACTCTAATTGTTTGAAAAGTTTTTTTAGTGCCTTAATGCGAATGCTGGTAATTAGCTTGCTAGTCATTCGTCACCGTTCTGAATACGTGATTGAGTGATTGAAAGTTCTTTTGGTGCTGGTCTTGGATAATAAGTGCATTTCTTCCAAAATAATTTAATCGCTTCTAAGTGGATTGATAATAATGGTCTTAATGGGAATTGTCTATTAAGAATCATCAATTTTATGATGTCATTTGTTGTTAAAGGATGGAATTCCCCTCTCATTGCCGCAGTTAGGGCAGGCATTCTTTCTATTAAAAAACGAACAATCACCGAAAATTTATTTCCACGTGTTTTATATGAGAGAATATACTCCCCATGGTTAGGAAAGAATGGAGAAACATGCATATTTTTCAAGGCGATGTGCGTTGCTGATGGATTGCAGCTATCAATCACAGCGACATAGCTATGCGCATCCCCAAACGTATTATGAACCTCATACACAATAAAGCAGTCTTTACCCGTATTATCCTCACATATAAATACCGAAATTGGATTAAAGGTTAAGTTCAGAATTCTTGGAAAGGTAAGCAGAGAAATACGTTTTATTTCGGTATTTGGTAGATAATTTTTTGCCAATTCTCTTATATAATTTGCCAGCGAAGCAGGATTTTTACATTTTTTTTGTGGCTGCTTTTTAGAGGCTGTTTTTGCTCTATATGCTTTTCCATAATCAGACTGGTGGAAAGATAATAAATTAAATTTATCGACTGAGAATAACCTGCTTTGTTGATTGGCATCGTTTAATTTATCCAAATCAATCATAATAGAAAGCCCAGACCGAAACAGATAATGAGACGGGTTTCCATGCCTTGTATGCGTGATAGTAGAAGGTGCTAGTCTAATAGCATGCATATATAAAATTCCTTTTATGTTGCAACTATTTTTTCCTGCTTATTCTGCCATAATTGCAATAAATGTGGTGCGTGGCACGCCTCGGTAGGAGTATCCCATGGAATCGATATATCAAATGATTTCGCAATTGCAACAGCAGATAATATACCATCTTCATGAAATCCGTATCGTGTCCATGCACCGCAAAAATAAGTGTGTGATGGTCCTTGAATTTCATTTAATGTATTTTGTGCTTCTATTGCGTTTTGATTAAAAATTGGGTGAGAATAGGAAAATTCTCGATGTGGATTTTCAATTGGTGACGTTGAGAAAGGGTTTAAAGTTACAAATAACGGAAATTTTTCTGGCAGAGATTGTAATTTATTCATCCAATAAGTAACACATAACTGTTTTTGGGCATTCTTGTTGGATAAATAATTCCATGCAGACCATGCCGCTTTTCTTTGGGGCATATAAGATGCTTGCGAATGCAAAATAACCTTATTCTCCTGAAATCCAAATTGACTTAATATATCATGCTCATCTTGACTAGCATCATTTAGCAAAGCAAGACTTTCATTCGCATGGGCTGCTAAAATTATTTTATCAAAATACTGTGGTGCTTCTCCATCAATAAAAATAGTAACCCCGTTCTCAGAGCGCTGGATTTTGTTGATTGACACATTACATCTTGCTTTTTTTCCTAAGTGGCGGATGATTTTTGATACGTAGTTCCTTGAACCTCCTGTTACTGTTCGCCAGGTTGGTCGACCAGAAAAATCCAATAATTTGTGATTATTCATAAATTTAATAAAGAGCGTGCAGGAAATTGCATAACCGCTTGAGCAGGGCAAGACCAAATAGCTGCTGCCATTGGCAGTAAATGATTATCTATAAACACTTGTCCCATTCGCATTCTAATCATCAGCTGTTCCAGGGTTTCACCATGCGGACCGGATTCTACCTCGTTGGATGCTGTTTTATAAAACCGAAAAAGGTCTCTTAATAATCGCCAATAGCTTGGTTTTAGCCAGTTTAAAGGCTGTGCAAACAAACCTTTTAATGAACCAGCATATTCAAAACTTCTATTCGACAAAGAAAGACCAAATGACATGTTTGTCGCTTGTGTTTCCACATCTAAAGCATCAAATAAGCCAATAAGATTTGGATAATTAAGGCTATTATAAACGATAAAGCCGCTATCCACGGCAACAGGGCTAGCATCAGTGTTTTCTTTTACTTCAACAGTATGTGCGTGCCCTCCAAATCTAGACTCTTTTTCGAACAGCATAACGTCATGTTCTTTATCAAGCAGCCAAGCTGCGCTTAATCCTGAAATTCCTGACCCGACTACGGCAATACGCATTTTCTGCCCTTTTCATAATTTAAAGTCTATTTGAACTCTTATAATGTAGTGTCTTATCTATTTCATTTACATAAATTTGCAACATCGATAATGTGATAAAGTTTTGTTTTATGACAAAAATATAATTCTGGGGCATGTGAGAACAAATTTGATATCGCCATATGTTTGATGTTTAACCCTCCGGTAAAGACACCAAATGCAGGCAGTATCATGCGGGTTTTATCTAATATGAAGCATTTGGAAGTTACGCTTCCTGCGCGTAATTGCAGCTTTGCTTTTGGATGGTAGTGCCCAATAATCTGCCCCTGCAGAGGAGCTTCCATAGAATCAGTGCTATCTGTCACTAGCTGATGCCTTAATTCAATTTTATCAATATAAAATTCATCGCATTGCAGACCTTCAAGAAAATTAGGAAGCGATGGGTCATGATTGCCTAAAACCCAAACAATATTTTTAGATTGTGTTAATGCCAGAAGTTTATCTTTATAAAAAGAGGCAAGAGTATGTGCTACCCGTGCTGAATGAAAACTATCTCCTAGGAAAATGCACCTTTCTATTATGGCATGATTGAGAGCATTTTCCAACCTGAGTAGGGTTTCTTGAGTGTCATATCCAGGCAGTGGAGTGGCAGATGATTGAGAGAAGGCTTTTTCAAGATGCAAATCGGCTATGATAAGGGTTTTGCTAGCACAATGATAACAGGAGCCATCGGCATATAACCAAAATTTTTGATTACAGAAGGTTATTTCTGCTTTTTGCGTATTTGATTGGTGTGATTGATAACTTGAATTATCTGTTGGCGGAAGGGTCATCTCATTAATCATATCTAACTTATTTCATTTACTAGGTCATATTCTAATTCTTCTAGCATTGTTTCAAGTGCAGATGACATAACAGATTCGCGACCAACTTCAAGTAGTAATGGAACCGCAAGGGCAGAAATACGAGATAAGGCAACATGGGTAATTTTATTTTCGAATCTTGTGAGAAGTGTTGCAAGCCGATGAATATCTGTAAGCCCTCTGGCAGAATCTTGTCTGGTGGCTTGCAGAAGAATGTGGTCTGGCTGATATTTCCGTAATACATCATAAATCAGGTCAGAATTAATAGTAACCTGTTTGCCTGTTTTCTGGGTGCCTGGGATATTTTTGTCAATAAGACCAGAAATAGTTGCAACCTGGCTGAAAGATCGTTTTAACATTGTGGATTCTGCCATCCACTCCTCTAACTCATCTCCTAAAATATCTGGGCTAAATAGCTCAGCAGGGTTGCTTACAGGCAGTAAAGACCAAATGGCGATAGCATAATCTGTTGCAACAAATCCTAGTGGTTTTAGACCTGCGCGCTCCATTCGCCTTGTTATTAACATGCCAAGAGTTTGATGGGCATTCCGCCCCTCAAATCCATAGGCAACAAGGTAATATCTCTCTCCCCTTGGAAAGGTCTCTACCAAAAGAGAATCTAAGTCTGGTAATTTTGAGTAATTTTTCTGAATAGCAAGCCAGTCTTTTACTTGATTTGGCAGGCTATCATGCATTTCAGTTGATTGCAGTATATGTCTGACAGTTTCTGACATATCTGCTGTTAGAGGTAATCTGCCACCTGCATAGGCTGGCACTTTTGGCTCTTTTGCGCTGGTAGGCTGAACAATTACGTGCATCTTTTGAATTTCAACAAAAGCAACAACGCGTCCAGCAAAAATAAAACTATCTCCTGGACGCAAGGATTGGATAAAATATTCTTCAATTTCACCAAGAGCAGGACCTCGTGAAAATCGTACTTTCAACGTGCTGGTTTCAACGATTGTGCCGATATTCATACGCCATCTAGTTGCCACTGCGCGGTTGGTAAGACGATAAAGCCCATCTATGCCTTTTACGATCCGCCTGAATTGTTCATAATGTTCAAGCGCATATCCACCTGTACTAACAAATTCTAACATTTGCTCAAAAATGTCTCTGTGAAGGTCTCGATAGGGGGGTGCTGTGCAAATTTGTTGATATAAATCATCCGCACTAAAAGCACCAGAAACCGCTCGTCCAACGATAAATTGTGCCAATACATCCAGACTTCCTGAATATTCATGCAGGCTATCTAATTTACCTTTTTTGATATTTTCCTTGGCAGCTACAGCCTCAATAACTTCAAATCTATTGGTAGGTACTAAAATAGCTTTCGACGGCACCCCGAGTTGGTGACCAGCTCTGCCAATACGTTGGATAAGCCGCGAGGTTCCCTTAGCAGCGCCAACTTGAATAACAAGGTCGATATCTGCCCAATCAATGCCAAGATCAAGAGATGATGTGGCAACAACCGCATCTAGTGAGCCCTCAGACATTGCTTTTTCAACTTTTCTGCGCTGGCTTGCATCCAGAGAGCCATGATGAAGTCCAATATGCAAATGATTGCTATTTTCTTTCCATAAAGATTGAAATAATATTTCCGCTTGGGCTCTGGTATTAACAAATATTAAACTAGTCTTATGAGTTGAAATCATCTCATAGATATCGGTAACAGCAAAATCAGCAGAGTGACCTGCAAAAGGAATTTTATTTATTTTTGGACAGTAAATCTCCAATTCCATTTTTTTATCAATTTTAGGAGCAACAATTGCCACTTTATCAGCTTCAGGGGCAAGCCAGTTTGCTATTTGTTCTGGGGCTGCAACAGTAGCGGATAATCCTGTAAAAGTGGCGTCTGGGGCTACATTTCTGAGCGAAGAAAGTGATAAAGATAATAAATCACCTCGTTTATTTCCAATTACCGTATGAATTTCATCAATAATAATAGCTTTTAGATTTACAAAATAGGTGTGTGCTTCTGGCCATGCTAGCATTAATTCCAGAGATTCAGGTGTGGTAAGAAGAATATCAGGCGGCGCGGATTTCTGGCGGTTGCGTTTGCTTGCTCTTGTGTCCCCAGTCCTAGTCTCACAGCTAATGTTAAGCCCCATTTCTGTTATGGGTGTTTGAAGGTTTCTGTGCACATCAACGGCAAGTGCTTTTAAAGGTGATATATATAATGTGTGCAATGAGCGCTTAGTTTGTTCAGCCTTATTTTTTGTATCTGCAGATAAGTTGCTTTGTCTGTTACTTAAGGAAATTAAGCTAGGCAAGAAGCCAGAAAGCGTTTTACCAGAGCCTGTTGGTGCAATTAGTAAATGAGAGATACGCTTTTTTGAGTAGGAGATTAACGATAGCTGATGCGGGTAAATCTGCCAGCCTTTAGAAAAAAACCACTCTTGAAATAGGGCAGGTAAACTCATGCAAGTTCCTGAAATTTAATAATTACTGTATTATCCATCTCTTAACTCATAACTAGATCTTGGTAAAACTTATGCATAATATATATATATAGATAAAGTAACTACATCTAAAAAGGATAGATAATGATAGATTTGTATTACTGGCCTACCCCAAATGGTCATAAAATAACAATAGCTTTAGAAGAAATGGGTCTGCCATATACTATTCAATATGTAGATATATCTAAAGGAGAACAATTTAATTCAGAATTTCTTCGTATTTCGCCTAATAACAAAATGCCAGCAATAATTGACCATGACGGCATTGATGGAAAACAGACAAGTATCTTTGAGTCTGGCGCTATTTTATTATATTTATCACGTAAAACAGGACAATTTATGCCATCTGATATGGCTGGGCAAACACGAGTTTGGGAATGGCTGATGTGGCAAATGGCAGGTTTTGGGCCAATGCTAGGTCAGGTGCATCATTTTAACCACTATGCTCCAACTAAAATTGAGTATGCGATAGAAAGATATGTAAATGAAGCAAAACGCTTATATCAGGTGCTAGAACAGCAATTATCCTATGCTGAGTTCGTAACAGGAGCTGAATATACCATTGCAGATATGGCTATATTGCCATGGACAAAAAGTTACGAAAGGCAGGGAATAGACATTGCAAATTTCCCAAATATTGTCGCATGGCGGGAGATGCTACATAATAGGAAAGCAATTCGTAAAGCCTATGAAATTGGTGATAATAAACAAACAGATCTTCGCCAATTAAGCGGAGAAGAATGGCAAAAGTTGTTTGGAACAACAAAGCCTGAATAGGTCTGACCATATGTTTGGCATAGTTTTAAGGTGTTCTACCTCCTATCATGATAGATACAAGCTGGCTAAAAATTTCTAAATCTGGATTATATATTGTTCCAGCAAAGGCGCATATAGACCCTGTGCGTTCAGTGAATACTGCTATTATCACCCATGGTCATGCTGATCATGCGCGCGCGGGGCATAAGCATGTGATTGCAACACCTCAGACACTTGAGATAATGGCAGTAAGATATGGCGCTAACTTTGCTGAACAGAAAACAGCTGTTAAATATAATCAAAAAATTCAGCTTGCAGGCGTTAATCTAACTTTAATTCCCGCTGGTCATGTGCTTGGTTCTGCTCAAATTGCTATGGAATACGCTGATACTAAAATAATTGCAGCAGGAGATTATAAACGTAAATCAGATCCAACCTGTGCGCCATTTCAAGTTGAAAAATGTGATGTATTTATAACTGAAGCGACCTTTGGCTTGCCTGTATTTTCTCATCCAACGCCAGAGGCAGAAATTCAAAAGCTGCTTGAGGTTCAGCAGCTATTTCCAGAGCGTTCCGTTATAATTGGGGCTTATTCTCTTGGTAAAGCGCAACGCATAATCGCTTTATTGCGAGCAGCTGGTTATGAAGACACGATTTTTATCCATGGGGCAATGAAAAAGCTATGTGAGTTATATGTATCATTTGGTATTGAACTCGGCAGCTTGCAAACAACCCCAATAGGCAGAATTGATAATCAACAGATTTCACTTGCGAATAAATTTATATTAGCGCCGCCATCAGCAATGGGGACAAAATGGGCGCAAAGACTGTGTGACCCTCTTATTGTTTCTGCTTCTGGTTGGATGCAGGTAAGACAGCGCGCTAAACAAGGTGGTGTGGAGCTGCCTCTTGTGATTTCTGATCATGCGGATTGGAATGATATATTGCGAACCATAAAAGAGGTTGAGGCGTCTGAGGTTTGGGTCACCCATGGCAGAGAAGATGCCATTATTCATGCCTGCACTCAAATGGGATTAGCTGCCAAGGCTCTATCACTGATTGGATATGAGGATGAGAGCGAATGAAGATTTTTGCAGATTTACTCCATTCATTATTATACGCACCTCAACGTTTAGTAAAACAGGCCTATCTTGTTGAATTTATCAAAAATACACCAGATCCAGATAGAGGCTATGCGCTATCTGCCCTCACAGGCGAATTATCAATTCAAGGCGTTAAAGCAGGGCTCATTCGCAAAATTGCTTATCAAAAATGTGACCCAGTTTTATTTGACTTATCTTATGATTTTGTTGGGGATTTGGCTGAAACCACAGCTCTAATCTGGCCAAATACGACTAGGCAGGTCTCTGGGATAAGAATTAGCGATATCATTAGCAAACTGAAAACGGCAAACAGAATAGATGCAGGCACATTAGTGCAAGAGTGGCTTGACCAATTGCCAGAATCACAAAGGTGGGCATTATTAAAGCTGTTAACAGGAGGGCTTAGGGTAGGCGTTTCTGCACGTATGGTCCGGCTTGCATTAGCGCAGAGCTATCAAATTGATGTTAATGAAATAGAGCAGATTTGGCCTTTGATTGAGCCTCCTTACTTAGAGTTGTTTAACTGGTTAGATGGTAAAGCAGATAAGCCAGATGCTGCAGGACGAGCTGTTTTTCGTCCGATGATGCTTGCTCATCCTCTTTTGGAGTCAGAAATTGCGGAGATGGACTTTGCCTCTTTCCAAGCAGAATGGAAGTGGGATGGCGCCCGCATTCAATTAGTGTCAGGAAGCGATGGAGTACGCATATTCTCAAGGTCTGGTGATGATATTTCAGGTACCTTTCCTGAAATAGCAAAGCCACTTTCATGGCACGGCGTTATAGATGGAGAATTATTAGCAGGTAATCCCAATAAGATCGGAAGTTTTCAACAATTACAGCTTAGACTTAACCGCAAAAAACCCTCTGTCAAAATGATATCTGAAACCCCAGTTTTTATGAGAGTATATGATATTCTATTTGATAATAATATAGATGTCCGCGAACATCCGCTAGAATATCGAAGAGAGGTGCTTGAAGCCCAGATGAAAACAGGTCTTAAAACCTGCTATCTTGATCTATCCCCGATACTAGCAGATGCCAGCCTTGCCAATTTACAAACGTGGCGTCAACAATGTAGAGCAGGAGGGCTAATAGAAGGTGTGATGCTAAAAAACAAAACAAGCAGCTATCAAGCAGGACGAATTAAGGGGAGTTGGTTTAAGTGGAAGAGGGACCCTCTTACCGCAGATTTAGTTATTTTATATGCACAGCGGGGTCATGGAAAGCGGTCATCATTTTTTTCTGATTTCACTCTTGGTGCTTGGGGTGAGGGCAGTGAATATGATGCACAAACTTTGCTTCCAGTTGCTAAAGCTTATTCTGGATTTACTGATGATGAACTTAAAAAACTTGATAAATTTGTAAGAGAAAATATCATTCAAAAATTTGGTCCCGTAAGGGAGGTTGAAAAAACTTTGGTAGTAGAGATAGCGTTTGATTCAGTACAATATTCCAAACGCCATAAATCTGGCATTGCAACTAGATTTCCTAGGTTTAAAGCAATTCGATGGGATAAGCCTGCAAGAGATGCAAATTCGATATCAGATTTAATTGCTATGATAGATATATAAAAAAGAGTTTAGGCTTCTTTTTTGTGACGCCTGCATCTCTGGGAACAATAAATCACATTTTCCCAGTCTTTCGACCATTTTTTGCGCCATGTAAATGGTTTTTTACATACAGCACATAGCTTTTCAGGCAGGGTAGATTTTTTCTTCATTTTTCCCATTATATTTTATACCAAATCAGGTGCTTTGTGTTTCGAAGACGATAAATATTCATATTTAGGATGGAATGGTATCTGCTTCAAAGCGCAATGTGCACTCCCCCTTAATTACTTGCGTAAACAAGGATTCCTTGCATTTTGTCCAAGACATATCAGCCATTCCACTCATATCACGCCACATAAATGCAATTACAAACAAGCTCATTAAAATTATCAACAGCCATCTTAAATCCATTTCTTTCTCCTCATTTTAAATAAATAAATCATCCCTATTTAAGGCAACCAGCCAAAGGTTTACTTTGCCAATATCTCATCCCAGTCAATTATATGCTCTAACAGGTCATCTTCATTTTCAAGGTCTGTTTCAGGGATAACCCGTTGGGCAACTGAATTACCAGATTCACGAGTGCTGTTTTTGTTGCCTGTAATTAAAGGGTGCCAGTCTGGAAGCTGATTACCATTATGGATAAGCTTGTAAGAACAACTATCTGGCATCCAACTTAATGGGGCAAGATTAGAGGGAGTCAAAATGATACAATCAGGCACATAAGATTTACGTGTTTCATACTGGCTGCACTGAGCTGTTTGGCAATCAAGCAATTTACAACTCACATCTGTGTAATAGGTCTCATCAGTATCCACATCTTGCAGTTTTAAAACACAACATTTACCACATCCGTCACATAGTAATTCCCATTCCTCACGGCTCATTTCAGTTAGTGATTTTTGTTTCCAGAAGTCAGAATTATCCAATGTTCATATATCCTTATGCTGCCCTAAATATTGATAAGCATGTTGTGTAAACAAATTCATACGTGGTATTAGCCTTATTCAGTGCTTCAGCTTACTCTATCTACATAAAAAGAACGAATGACACAAAAAACAATTAATCATACATCATTACCAGTTTACAAAATGCCAGTGCCTGATGCAAAGATTTCAGATGGTGTGCTTCGTTCTAGGCGATTTAAGGATATTTATTTCTCCTCTGAAGATGGCCTTGCAGAAACACAACATGTATTTATTAAAGGAACTAATCTTAACAGCTTAATAGGCTGCCGCTCGCAACTGACCATTGCTGAAACAGGGTTTGGAACAGGGTTGAATTTTTTGGCAGTGCTTGATTTGCTTGAACAATCAGGTTCAGATTGCCGTATTGATTATATCAGTTTTGAAGCCTACCCTCTGGATGCAGAGGTGGCATTTGAAGCTCGCAAACCCTTTGCGGATATTCAAACGCATAGCAGGCAGTTAAAACACGCTTGGCCTGAAAGGTGGGCTTGTGCGCATCACCGATTATTTTTGCAAGATAAGGTACATTTGCATCTGCATTATGGTGATGCGCTTGCTTCTATGCAGGCACTTGATTTCAAAGCAAATATTTGGTTTCTTGATGGGTTTTCACCAGCAAAAAATGCAGCATTATGGTCTGAAGAGCTATTCTTTCAGGTGGCTCGATTATCTTCAGCAGACGCAAGGCTTGCTAGTTTTTCAGTGGCATCAATTGTTAAGAAAGGACTGCAAAATTCTGGATTTAAGATAGAAAAAAAACAAGGGTTCGGCAAAAAAAGGGAAATGCTAACAGCTGTTTTAAAAAGCTCAGATGTAGTTGGAAAAAATATTATAAAGGATAAAAATGTTGTCATAATAGGAGGAGGTATTGCAGGCGCTAGTATGGCAGCAGGATTACGCGCTGTTGGCATTCCTCATATTATCTTGGAAGCTGCGCCCAATATTGCCGCAGGGGCATCAGGTAATCCTGCTGGGTTGCAGACCCCACAATTAATGGCAGCACCGCATCCATCAATGCAAATGTCATTATCCTGCTTTTCTTACGCACGCGCGTTAGCAATGCAAGAAGATGTTGTTTTGGATAGGGGTGTTATCAGCCTGAATTATCCTGAAAAACAGGGGAAAAGACAGCAAAAAATGGTTGCTCAGTCTTGGCCAGAGATGTTGGTGGAGGCAGTTGATGCAACTCAAATATCTAATTTGGCTAATCTTGATATTCAGCAAGAAGGCTATTTTCAATCTGTTGGTCACCTCATATCCCCGGCAAAATTAACACAGCAACTACTCTCAAAAAGTGAGGTTATTTGCGGTGTTACTATTAGTAAATTAGAAAAATGTGAAGATATGTGGCAAGTGGTAACAGATGCAGGAGACGAATTTTTGGCAACTGATATTATTTTGTCAGTTGGTGCTGGATTACCTCAATTTTTAGAAAAATATAAGCTGCCTAGTTTAAACTTACAGGTTACCTCAGGGCAATTAAGTTTTCTGCCAGAAAACACAGAATTTAGCCAATTAAAATCAAGTGTGCAATTTGGTGGTTATCTAACCCCTATGATTGATGGCATGCAAATTTTGGGGGCTAGTTTTGATTTATCAGGCTCGATGGAAATTACAGATGATGCGCATCTGCATAATATTAGTCTTTTGCCACAATCACTGCAAATGAAGATGCCAGCTGTGGATTCTTTAAATGGCCGTGTCTCGCAACGTCTGGCTAGTCAGGATAGGGGACCATTAATGGGTGATTGGTATGATAATATTCATCTTTTTAGTGCTCTTGGTTCAAGAGGTCTTACCAATGCGCCATTGCTCGGATTAATGCTCGCTAGAAAGATAGCAAGACGACCAGTTGGATTTGATAGAGATATTCTACGTATTTTAGACCCGCATCGATTTTCAATGCGGGTTACTAGAACGAAATCCAGAAATTAAAATTTTAATATAGATTTATGAAGTAATATAGCTTCTTGCTTTAACAAGCTCGCCATGGTGTGGGCAATCATCTCTCATTAAGGCAACAAACGCAGGCGCAATATCTTCTGGTGTTGGCAGAGATAATGGGTCTTCACCTGGAAATGCAGCAGCGCGCATGGATGTTCTGGTGCCGCCAGGATCAATCATATTAATTTTCATCTCAGTCTGTTCATTTTCTGCAGCCCAAGCGCGTCCCATTGCTTCAACACCTGCTTTTGAAACTGCATAAGCTCCCCAATATGGGCGCGGACCTACTGCCGCAGCAGAAGACATAAGAATTACGCGAGCAGCAGGGGATACCCGTAATAATGGATCAAAACTGCGTATTTGATGCCAAACAGCTGTAAGATTTACAAGAATAGTCTGATCCCAAGCATCTGCTTCAATGTGAGGCATAGGAGACATTTGTCCAAGCTGTCCTGCATTAGCAATAAATCCATCAAGTCTACCCCATTTATCATGTATGGCTTTTGCCAGTCGGGGAATTGCTGGCAGGTCTGTTGAATCTAGCTCAACGATAGTTGCTTTACTTCCTGCATTTTGAATTTCGTCATCTACTTCTTCAAGGGCACCTGTTGTTCTGCCAGTAATAATCAGTTCTGCGCCTGCATTTGCACATGCTATCGCAGCAGCACGGCCTATTCCGCGACTAGCGCCGGTAAGTAAAATTATTTTACCATTAAGCGGTTTTTCAGATACCATCTTTCTTACTCCTTGAAATAAAATCACGACTTGGTGCGATAGGATAATCGCCTGTAAAGCATGCATCGCAATATTGAGGCGCATCTTTATTGCGCTTGTTCTCACCCATTGCCCGATACAAACCATCAATTGAAATGAAGGCAAGACTATCTGCTTCAATCTCATTTCGAATATTATCTAAGTTTAGTTTTGCAGCAATTAAATTTTCTTTATCAGGTGTATCTACCCCATAAAAGCATGGATTTATGGTTGGCGGACTTGCAATACGCATATGAACAGACTTAGCGCCTGCCTCTCTCATCATTTTTACGATTTTACGAGAGGTGGTTCCTCTGACAATAGAATCATCTACCAAAATGATATCCTTGCCAGCGATTATTTCTGTATTGGCATTATGCTTCATCATTACGCTGGAGGAACGGGCATCTTGTGATGGTTGTATAAAGGTTCTACCTACATAATGATTTCGGATAATGCCTAACTCGAATGGAATGCCGGATTCTTCTGCGTAACCAAGAGCCGCGGGAACCCCTGAATCAGGAACAGGAATTACCAAATCAGCTATTATATGAGATTCACGCGCTAATTCAGCACCAATCATTTTGCGAGCGCCATACACAGACTTTCTTTCAATTACAGAATCCGGTCTAGAAAAATAAATATATTCAAATATACAAAAACGGCTGTTTGTTTTTTCTGAAATGCGTATTGAGCGAACGCCATTTTTATCAATCAACACCATTTCTCCAGGATCGATATCCCGCACATAGCTTGCCCCAATAATATCCAAGGCACATGTCTCAGAGGTAAGAATATAAGATTGGTTTAATTGTCCAAGAATTAAAGGGCGAACGCCAAGAGGATCACGAACGCCTATCAGCATATCTTTAGTCAGCGCAACAAGTGCATATGCACCTTCAATCTGAAGCAATGCTTCTTTTATTCTTTCTTCAGGTTTACTTCTTCTAGAGCGGGCAACAAGATGTATAATGGTTTCTGTATCCGTAGTTGATTGAAACAGACTGCCAGTATCAACAAGCGTACGTCTAACTCTTTCTGCATTGGTAAGATTGCCATTATGAGCGATTGCAAATTCACCAAAAGCAAGCTCTGTTAAAAACGGCTGGATATTGCGAAATTCGGATTGCCCTGTGGTTGAATAGCGATTATGGCCTATCGCTGAATAGCCTGCCAATTCATCCATTTTCATAGAAGAGGCATTAAAGTTTTCGCTTACATGCCCAAGACCGCGTTTTTCATTAAATTGGTTTCCATCAAAGGTTACCATTCCTGTGGCTTCTTGACCTCTATGTTGAAGTGCGTGTAGGCCAAGTGCTGTAAGAAGATGGGCTTCTGATGAGCCGAAAACTCCAAATACAGCACATTCTTCTGATAGTTTATCCTCTTCAAACAGGTGGTGTTTGGTTTCGCTCATGGCTAATTTAGGTCTCTTTCTTGAAGATTTACAGCAACTGGGTTTTTATCAGATCTGGCAGTATCAGTATCAGTATCAGTGTTAGTATTAGTATCTGCTGAATCAGGTGGGCTTGCCCTTAAATCGAGCAGGGAAGAATTTGCAGATGTAGAGGAGAAGTCTTTATCTGATATTTCTGGCATATTTCTAGATTGTATTTCTGGCAGGGATAACTTATCAAATTGTCGTTGAATTGAAGCTGGTAAAACAGGTTTTGCAGAATTAATCAAGAAAAGCGAAAATTGCGCAGTATTAGAGCGTTTTACGCTGGCAGGAATATTTTTCTCACCATCATATAAAACCACCAATGTTAAATAAAATAAGGATACAATTACAAAACCCCTTGCAAGACCAAAAAATACGCCCATGCCGCCATCTAATGCGCCTAATCCTGCTTGTGATAATTTAGGGGAAACAACACTTGCAAAAACAAACCAAACGATAAAGGCGCCAAGGAATGGTATTAAAAGAGACAAAGGAATAATAAGGCTGTTAATAGGGACAATATTTTCTATCATTGGGGCTAAAACAGGGGATGCTAATTTAGCAATGAAAATAGCAACAAACCAGCCAACTAAGCCTAAAAATTCACGTGTCATGCCGCGTATGGTTGAAAGCATTGCAGATATAAATAATATCACAATGGCAAGATAATCGACATAATTTAAACTAGTGAATTCCATTACCATTTATCTTTTATGTAAGGTTCAAGATATAGCGAATTTATAATCACGATATCCCGCCAAGAATGTCAATAAAATCAGATAAATTTTCTGAGTAAGATAAATCTAAGCTCAGATTAAGATTGGTTTTTTTTCTAGGTTTTGGCAAAAATGCTTTTTCAAAGCCAAGTTTTTCTGCCTCTTTTAGCCGTTGCTCTATTTGGGATACTTGTCTTATCTCAGCAGATAAAGCAACCTCTCCAAAAAACACGGACCTGCTGGGAAGCGGCCTTGTGGTTACAGAAGATATAAGAGCCGCGGCAACAGCAAGATCAGCAGCTGGTTCTTGAATTTTCATGCCGCCAGCAACATTTAAAAATATGTCACGCCCAGATAAGGGTAGTCCGCACCGTGCCTCTAACACAGCAGTTAACATTGCAAGTCTGCTAGAATCCCAGCCAACTACATTTCTTCTTGGGCTGGCAAGTGGGGAGGGAGCAACAAGTGCCTCAATTTCAACTAATAAGGGACGGCTACCCTCAATTCCTGCAAATACTGCTGTACCTGCAACCTCATTTTTACGTTCTGCTAAAAACAACTCGGAAGGATTGGTTATTTGTTGCAATCCAGCTGCTGTCATTTCGAAAACGCCAATCTCATCTGTAGCGCCAAATCTATTTTTAATGCCACGTAATATGCGGAAATGGTGGCTTCTATCTCCTTCAAAATGAAGCACACAATCCACCATATGTTCTAAAACGCGTGGACCAGCAATAGCACCATCCTTAGTGACATGTCCTACGAAAATAAGAGCAGTATTACTTGTTTTGGCGGCTTGGATTAATTCTTGGGCAGCAGCGCGAACTTGGCTTACGGTGCCAGGAGCTGAATCTAGCGCAGGCAGATACATTGTTTGTATTGAATCAATAATAATAAGTTCAATCTCTGGACTTCGTCTTATTGTCTCTGCAATATCGCTTGCGTTAGTTGCAGTGGCTATGCCTATTTTTGCATCCTTAATACCTAATCTTTGTCCACGCAGACGGACTTGATCTGCTGATTCCTCACCTGTTATATATACTTTTTGTTGATTATTTTCAGAGAGTTTACACACAAGTTGTAATAGTAATGTTGATTTGCCAATGCCTGGATCTCCGCCAATTAATAAAACTGATCCTGGTACAATTCCTCCTCCAGTAACTCTATCAAATTCAGAAATACCGCATTTTAAACGTTTCATAGCTGGTTTTGAGTTTTCAGTTTCTAGGGGAGAAAAATCAATTTTGCGTCCAGATTTTGCAGATTTGGCAAGGCTTGGTCTGCTGCTTATTTGTTCTTCAACAATGCTGTTCCAAGCCCCGCAAGACTCACATCTGCCTGCCCATTTTGGCGCTACAGACCCACATTGTTGACAGTGATATTGGGTATTTTTTGCCATTAATTGATGATTTCTGACGGTGCCGTTTTCTCTATTTTAGGAGCAGTAGAAGTAAGTGGACCATAGGGTCTGCCATTTACAAATTGGTCGACTTCAGGGATACCAGTTTGATGCATATCTGCAACAGGACCACACCAGATGATACTTCCATGGTGTATCATTGCAACTTTATCTGCTATTTGACGCACAGATGCCATATCATGCGAAATGGTTAAGGTGGTAGCCCCCAGCCTTTTGACTGAATTTAAAATTAAATCATTAATCACACCAGACGTAATTGGGTCTAGTCCAGATGTTGGCTCATCAAACAGTAATATTTCTGGTTTATCTGCTATCGCCCTTGCTATTGCAGCTCGTTTTTGCATTCCACCTGATAATTCAGCTGGGTATAAGTCTAATACCCGCGGTGCAAGTCCAAGTTGGTCAATAATATCTCCAGCGATTTCTCGTGCTATTTTACGGTTTAACTTTTCCTTCTGGCGTAGTCTAAATGTAACATTCTCCCAGATTGGAAGAGAATCGAAAAGCGCACCAAACTGGAATGTCATGCCAAATCTATTTAATAAATTTTCATGTTCTGAGCGACTTTGCCCAAGTGTTTCTTGCCCATCAACTTTTATAGAGCCTGAATCAGCGTGTATAAGTCCAATAAGGCATTTTAAGGCTACTGATTTACCGCAACCTGAAGTGCCAATTAAGCATAATGATTCCCCATTTTTAATAGCTAAATTAAAATTATTAAGCACGACGTTCTGACCAAATTGCTTATATAAATTTGAAATATCTATTTTATTGGGTTCTGTTTTTTTATTGCTCATTATGGTCATCCAAAAAACAATGCTGTAACGGTGTAGTTAGCAATTAGAATTAAAATAGAGGCAGATACAACTGCATTTGTCGTTGCTTTGCCAACACCTTCTGCCCCACGACCAGAATGATAACCATGGTAACACCCCATAAGTGCAATGATAAAGCCAAATATAGCAGCCTTTATTAGCCCAAGAAGTACATCATCAAATTCTAAAAACTCTAATGTTCGGGATAGATAGGTTGAAGGGTTAAACCCAAGTCGGTAAACCCCTACTAAATAGCCTCCAAACACGCCAATAATGTCACCAATCAGAACTAATATAGGAAGACAAATTGTCCCCGCAATCAAACGAGGCCCAACCAGATATTGCATTGGACGAGTTGACAATGTGTCAAGGGCATCAATCTGGTCTGTAACCCGCATCGTTCCAATTTCAGCAGCAATAGAGGCGCCAATTCTGCCGGCAACCATTAAGCCAGCCAACACAGGACCAAGCTCTCGTGTTACAGATAGCACAACAACTGTTGCGACCGTATCCTCTGCGGAGAAACGTGCGAACCCAGTATAGCTTTGAAGGGCGAGAACCATACCTGAAAATAGCGTGGTTAGCCCAACAACTGGTAGGGAGTAGTAACCAATATCAATTAATTGTCTTACAATTTGCCGTCCATAAAAGGGCGGCACTAAGCCCCAACGCAATGCTAATGCGATAAATAATGTTATGCTGCCTATCATTCTACATAACGATAATAGGCTTGCTCCAAGTGATTGAACAAAACGCATCATTCATGTCCTCATCTACTGATGTTGTAACACTTAATCTTCTATCATGTTGCCTGCTAATAAAGCTACATAATAGACAATCTCACTTAAGAATATACACGTTTTGGTCTAGTTCCAAGGCTTGTTAGAACCTCATAGCTGATAGTAGACAAATCAAATGCCATATCTGATGCAGAATAATGTGTGCCAAGCAGGCAAACCTGTGATGTCTTGTTTAAATCTGTTTCTGAAATATCGGTGACATCAATCACAAAACTATCCATTGAGATACGACCAACTGGCTTACAGATATTTCCCCCTAGATTAATTTTTCCACATGCCTGTAATGCTCGTCTATATCCATCTGCATACCCAGCACCAATAGTGGCAATACGCATCTGTTTATCGGCAGTAAAGTCAGCACCATATCCAACTTGTTCCCCTTTTTTAATGCTGCGTATCTGTAAGATAGGAGCAATCCATTGAAGAATAGGCTGACACGCAAAATCTGCATTAGGGCTGTCTTGATACCCATATAGCGCTATGCCAGGTCTGGTAATGTCAAAATGATATGCATCATTAAGCAGAATACCATGGCTAGCAGATAGTGAAAGTGGCAGTGATGGTGTGTATTTGGACATTTCTAAAAAACGTATTCTATGGAGCTCATTTGCGTGATGAGATGGCATATCAGAACAGGATAAATGACTCATAACTGCTTTGATATCTAACGCTCCTGAATAAGAAGCAATTGTGCTATCTAGCCAAATTTCTAATTCTGCTGCAGAAATGCCAAGTCGGTTCATGCCAGTGTCAAGTTGAAGCCAGACAGGAAAAATTCGATTAATTTTTCGAGCATAATCACGAGCTGTTTCTATTTCTGAAACCTGCTTTAATGCAGGAATGATCAGATATTGATAATATGAATCAAGCTCATATGCTTGAAGCCCATCAAAACAAATGATTTCTGGTTTTGAATGATCTGTGTCTGTCGAGTCTAAAAAACGCCGCAATTGGATTGCTTCATCCATTGTAGCAACACAGAATATGTTGCATCCAGCATCAATCAGGCTTTGTGTTGTTGCAAACATTCCGTGTCCGTACGCATTTGCCTTTACAACACTTGCCGTTCTGCAATGTGGTGCTGATTTAGCATCAAGCCAACGCCAGTTGCGCTTTAACTGTTCTAAATCAATGTGAAAGGCTGATAGGTCAGAAGCCACAGATTTATCCTCCATATGAGTGGTATATGAATAACACAGTCATTTTAAAAAACAGTCATTTTAAAAAACAGTCGTTCTATACCTTGTAATTTTATACTAGCATAAAATGGGATGATATTTTTAAGATAGCTATCAAAAATTATCTGGAAGGTAGTCTGGTGATATAGGGTCTTGGAATTTTGTAAGGCGACTCTCAAAATGTACAGTGACTGTTCCTACTGGTCCGTGACGTTGCTTTGCAATTATAATTTCAGCAACACCAGCTGTTTTTTCTAATCTCTTTGTCCAATTATCATACCGCTCATTAAACTTCTCTGTTGTTTCGGTATCTTTTTGTTCTGGCTCGCCTTTGGATAAATAATATTCCTCACGATACACAAACATGACCAAATCCGAATCCTGTTCAATAGAGCCAGATTCGCGCAAATCAGCAAGATTGGGTCGTTTATCATCACGTTGTTCAACAGCCCGCGATAATTGTGACAATGCCAGAACTGGAATATCAAGCTCTTTTGCAAGTGCTTTTAGAGAACGCGTAATATTGGAAATTTCTTGGACTCGGTTTTCTGGTTTTAAGCCAATTTGCGCTTGCAAGAGCTGCAGATAATCAACCACGATAAGACCAAGACCAGAAGTCCTTTTCATGCGCCTTGCACGGCTTGCAAGCTGACTTATGGATAGGGCTGGCGTGTCATCAATGAAAAAGGGCGCCATATTAATTTCACGATTAGCATCAACCAGTTTGTTAAATTCATCTGTTTTTAACTTGCCACGTCTAATCTTTTCAGAATCAAGTTCCGAGCGCTCAGATAAAATTCTAAGACCTAGCTGCTCAGCTGACATCTCGAGTGAGAAAAAGGCAACTGGTGCAGCTACCTCATCTGTTCGTGTGGTTGTTGCTGCATGAAAAGCGATATTTGTTGCAAGCGCTGTCTTACCCATTCCAGGGCGACCTGCAAGAATAATAAGATCTGATTTATGCATTCCGCCCATTAAGTTATTTAGACCAGTAAGACCAGTGGATAAACCAGATAAATGACCATCAGAATTAGCTGCAATTTCGGCTTGTCGGATAGTTTCTGTTAACACCGAAACAAAAGGTCGAAGGCCTGTTTCAGCCATATCATTTTCAGCTAAATTAAATAAATATTGCTCTGCTGCTTCGATTTGGCGAAATGCAGAATTATCAATATCTGGCTGGCTAGCATCCTTAATAACCGTGTCAGAAATACGAATAAGCTCTCGTCTTAAATAGTTATTATGGATTAGCTGTGCATAATCAGGCGCATCAGAAATCGAAATGACGCCATCGATTAAATCACCTAGATAAGAATCAACATCTTCTTCAATTACAAATGTATCAGTGCTAAACATCGCTTTCAGCGTTACATGATTAGCAACCTGACCTCGCATAATTAATTTTGAGGCTGCTGCAAATATTTTTCCATGTAAGGTATCAAAAAAATGCTCAGGTCGAAGTAAATCATTTGTCTTATCAAACACCTGATTATCATAAAGTAAGGCACCAAGATAGTTTTGCTCTGCCACTATATTATTAGGAAGTTCCCGAATAGCACCAGCACTGCCATCTGCTCTTGGAAATAACGCCACATTTTTTTCAGAAGAATTATCGCTCATTCAACCAATATAAAAGCTTTTATATCTAATTCCTAGCTGTGAATAATGTGGATAACTAGAATAAGTCAAAAAAAACCAGCCTATAATAAGGCTGGCATTATTAAAGTATCTAACAAGAAAGGTTTTTTATCACAGGGTTTTTAGCCTGAATTTTTATTCTGTATCCTGTGTGTCATCTAAAATAGAATCGTCTGCAATAGAGTCATCTGCATCTGATGTTTCCGTGTTTTCTTCATGTAATTGAACAGCTGGCGTTTCAACATTATCATCTTCATCAAGATTAGAAATAACGGCCTTACCAGATTGTAATTGTGTTTTTGCTTCTTCAAGAGAACGCGCAATATTCACAATGATTTGCTTGGTTACTTCTCCATGAAGTGTCAATCGTATTGAAAAAAGCCCAAGTGTTTTGATAGCAGAATCCATAACCACGTTTTTCTTATCTACATCGAAACCAGCCTGTTTAACTGCTTCTGCTATGTCACGAGATGTTACAGAACCGTATAATTGGCCCATTTCTGAAGCAGCGCGGACAAGATTAACAGTCAGATCACCAATTGAATCTGATAAAATTTCAGCTTGCTTTCTGTCATCAGCATTGCGTGCTTCAATAGCGGAGCGCTCTGCTTCAAATTTAACTAAATTTTGTTTATTGGCACGTAATGCTTTGCCACGTGGAAGTAAAAAATTGCGGGCATATCCTGGTTTAACATTTACAACATCACCAATTTTTCCAAGTTTTTCAACTCGTTCTAAAAGTACGATTTCCATTATTTAATCTCCCTTTAAACAGATGCGTAAGGCATTAAAGCTAAAAAGCGTGCCCGTTTAATGGCGGTTGATAATGCACGTTGTTTTTTGGCAGAAACAGCGGAGATTCGTGAGGGTACAATTTTACCACGTTCAGATGTGAATCTTGTAAGAAGTTTTACATCCTTATAATCTATTTTTGGCGAATTTGGACCTGAGAACGGACAAGATTTACGTCGTCTATTTTGCGGGCGGCGTACAGCTTCTCTTGTGATTTCTAATTGTGTCATAATCAAGCTCCTGTTTCTGCTGTCGCATCATGCGATTCTGAGTTGTGAGGTGTATCACGGCGCTCGCCTCTGTCAGAGCGTGGGCGCTCAGAGCGTTCTGGCTTTACCTGCATCATTATAGAAGGACCTTCTTCTACTTCTTCGATTGATATTGTCATAAAACGAAGAATATCTTCGTTTAATCCCATGATACGTTCGAATTCATTAAGTGTTGTAGGTTCTGTTTCGATATTAAGAAGAATATAATGTCCCTTGCGGTTCTTTTTGATGCGATATGCAAGAGAGCGAAGTCCCCAATATTCACGCTTTTTAATAGAACCACCATCATTTTCAATGATAGCGCAAAATTCATTCACTAATTCTTCGACATGTGTCTGTGACACATCTTGGCGCGCGATAATCACGCATTCATATAGCCTCATAATGCTCTCCTCATGGCTAATCGTCTCCCAGTTAAGGGAAAACAAGCCAGCACCGCTGCTGGCAAGGGAGTCTGATTCTATGTGGATTTACACATAGATCACACGGTAATCTCACGGTATTGGACGGAACAATGCAACAAGTAGGAGCAATTTGCAAGATGCTTAGCAAAAAAAGGCTCTTCACCGTAAAAGGCAAATGAGGTACATAAAATATTTAGAATAGAAGTGGGATTTTAAAAAATAATATTTCAGGCAGTAAAAAACTATAAGTTAGGATTAAAATAATGAACGTACCTGTTGCATTTTTATTTCCAGGTCAAGGCTCACAAATGGTGGGAATGGGCGTTGCATTAGCAGAAGAGTCACTTTCAGCAAAACGAGTATTTGAGCAGGTTAATGATGCAATTGGAGAAGATCTGTTTGCCATTATGAAAGATGGACCTTCTGAAGTGCTGCAGTTAACAAGAAATGCGCAGCCTGCAATTTTTGCAAGCTCACTAGCTGTTGTAAAAGCTATTGAAGAGAGATTTGGGTCTATCGAAAATCATACTTCGTTTGTAGCTGGTCATTCTCTGGGGGAATATTCTGCACTTGCTGCTGCTAATTCATTAGATATTTCGGCTGCTGCAATGTTGCTTCGTATCAGAGGCGATGCCATGCAATCAGCAACCCCAATAGGAACAGGCGCTATGGCAGCTATTCTTGGCGCAGATATTAATCAGATAGATAGATTAATTGAGAGTTTTTATGCTGAAAATAATGAAAATCTTGAACAGATTGTGCAGATTGCAAATGATAATGCGCCAGGTCAAATCGTTGTTAGTGGTCATAAGCAGGCAGTTGAGAAATTGTGCGACATGGCAAAACAGGCAGGAATCAAACGCAGCTTGATGTTGCCAGTTAGTGCCCCATTTCACAGTGATTTAATGGCGCCAGCGTGTGATGTAATGTCTGAGCATCTGGCTAATAGTGAATTTAGACAACCAGAAATCACACTTATGTGTAATGTAACAGCGGCAGCTGAAGCGGATATATATCAGCTTAGGGTGAATCTTGTGAACCAAGTCACCGCAAAAGTGAGATGGCGTGAGACTTTGCTAAATTTATCATCTCAGGGTGTAACCCAATTCGTAGAAATTGGAACAGGTAAAATATTATCAGGTCTTGTTAAACGAACGGTTAGTGATGCAGAAATAGTCTCACTGCAATCATTTCAGGATATCACACATTATTTCTCATAACATAAATTTAAACGAGCCAGTCAAGGAGCATGTTGGCAATTCAAAATAACAGAGCATGTTCTCAAAAACTAGGCAAAGAATAACAATTATAAGGAATCTAAATATGTTTAAATTGGATGGAAAAACAGCACTTGTTACAGGTGCAAGCGGCGGCATTGGAGAAGCAACAGCAAGACATTTACATGCACAAGGAGCCCATGTTGTTCTGCATGGCACGCGCACAGAAAAACTTTCTGCCTTGGCAGACCAATTAGGAGAGAGAAGTTCATTTGTTGCAGCTGATCTGTCTGATATTAATGCTGTTGAAAATATTATTCCGAATGCCTCAGAGGTAGCTGGTAGATCAATTGATATTTTGGTTAACAATGCGGGTTTTGCTAAAGATGGGTTGCTAATGCGTATGAAAAATCAAGATTGGCAATCTGTGTTAGATGTGAATCTAACTGCTAATATGGTATTATGTAGATCTGCTATGCGTTCAATGATGAAATCAAAATGGGGACGTATTATTTCGATTTCTTCTATAGTAGGGGTTATCGGAAATCCTGGGCAAACAAATTATGCTGCTTCAAAAGCTGGGGTAATTGGCTTTAGTAAATCACTTGCACAAGAAGTTGCAAGTAGGGGAATAACTGTTAATGTCGTTGCCCCAGGGTTTATTGAAACACCTATGACAGATTCCTTAGATGAAAAACAAAAAAATAATTTACTCAGCCAAGTGCCTGTTGGAAGATTGGGAAGTGCCGATGAAGTTGCTTCTGCAGTGCTGTTTCTTGCTAGTAATGAAGCAAGCTATTTGACAGGAGCAACTTTGCACGTGAATGGCGGGATGGTAATGCTATAATTGATGATTTAGGGGTATATTAATTCAGACACTAGCCTGTTGCAAAAAACTGTGCTAAACCCACGCAAATTATGAACGATTATGCCTTGTGAGGGCACTTAGATAGGGGATTATAATGAGTGATATTTCTGATCGCGTAAAAGCTATAGTAGTAGAGCATCTTGGTGTAGAAGCATCAAAAGTGGTTGATAGTGCCTCTTTTATTGATGATTTAGGAGCTGATAGTCTAGATACTGTTGAATTGGTTATGGCATTTGAAGAAGAATTCAGTGTAGAAATTCCAGATGATGCAGCCGAAAAAATTCAGACTGTCAAAGATGCAGTGGATTTTCTTGAGAGTGCTGCTTAATAAGCTTTGCGAAAAATTAGCCTGCATATTTGCTTTTTTTGAGATTGTAGGCTAATAATTCGAGGGGTTTGGTAAAATGCGTCGTGTAGTCATAACTGGTATTGGTATGGTCACCCCCTTAGGTCAAGGGGTTGGTGTCAATTGGCAAAACCTATTGGCTGGGAAATCTGGAATATCAAAAATTGAGTCATTCGATGTCTCAGATATTTCATGCCAAATTGCCGGCACAGTTCCTAGTAAAGATAAACCCAATGGTCTTGATATGGACGCGTTCATCGAGCCTAAAGAACAGCGTAAAATTGATAGGTTTATTCAACTTGGTATTATTGCCGCTATTGAAGCTGTTCAAGATTCAAATTGGGTAGCAAAAACGGTTGACCAACAAGAGCGAACTGGGGTGATGATCGGCTCTGGCATTGGTGGATTGCAAACAATCGTTGAAACTGCTGAATTAATGAATGCGCGTGGTCCACGCAAAATTAGCCCATTTTTTATTCCGGCTGCTTTGATTAATCTGATTTCTGGTCATGTTTCAATTAAATATGGCTTTAAAGGGCCAAATCATTCCGTTGTTACTGCCTGTTCTACAGGAGCTCATGCGATAGGGGATGCTGCACGAATGATATCAATTGATGATGCGGATATCATGGTAGCAGGTGGCGCAGAAGCAGCTGTGTGTCGCCTTGGAATGGCAGGGTTTGCAGCAGCTAGGGCATTGTCTGGTAAATATAATGAAACACCTGAAATCGCTTCACGTCCGTGGGATACTGGACGCGATGGTTTCGTCATGGGCGAAGGGGCAGGTGTCGTTGTCTTAGAAGAATATGAACATGCAATAGCCAGAGGTGCGCATATTTATGGTGAAATAAAAGGCTATGGTCTTTCAGGTGATGCACATCATATTACAGCGCCAGCATCTGACGGTGATGGCGGCTTCAGAGCAATGAGAAATGCATTAAATCGTGCCAAGTTAATGCCAAGTCAAATTGATTACATTAATGCGCATGGTACTTCGACCCCGCTTGGGGATTTAATTGAGGCTGGCGCAGTAATGCGTTTGTTTGAGGCGTGTAGAGATACGCTTTCAATGTCATCTACAAAAAGTGCGACTGGCCATCTATTAGGTGCTGCTGGCGCAATAGAAGCAATTTATTCTCTGCTTGCGGTAAGAGATAATATGTTGCCTCCTACACTAAATCTGAATGATAAAGAAGATGCGCTCGGTGAATTAGATTTAGTTCCATTGAAATCACGCTCTAAAACCATCCGCAATGTGATGTCAAATTCGTTTGGTTTTGGCGGAACTAATGCCTCATTGATAATTGGTGAGGTTGATTAGGGTGATGTTACAAGCCTTCAGGCTGTTTATACGTGTTACTCTTATCGTTTTTATACTATCTGCAGGTATTGCAATATCTGGTTATGTTCTCATTAACTTTGCTACTAGTTCAAAAGGACAGAACGCAAAAGCAGAGATTATTTTGGTTAGTCCAGGCGATGGTGACAATACTATAAGCTGGGAATTATACCGGAAAAAAATTATATCAAATCGGTATTATTACTTTATCGCAAAATATGCGTCTATTAAATCTTTTGTCCCAAAAGTGGGAGAATATGAAATTCCTGCTCACGCTACACTTAGACACGCAATGGATATTATGCATGCTGGGGTGTCTTTGCAGCGCAAAGTAACATTTCCAGAGGGGTTAACCTCAAAAGAAATAATATCTATCTTGAATAATGCTCCTTTTATGACAGAACAAATTATATTTATTCCTGAAGAAGGTAGATTGTTCCCAGACACATATTTTTATACCTATGGGATGTCTCGCCATGATATTCTTAATATAGTAAGTCAAAAATCTGAAATAACAATCGCAGAATTATGGGCAGATAGGCAGGAAAAATCTTCCCATAAAAACACCAAGAGAGGCAATTATTCTTGCTTCAATTGTTGAGCAAGAAACAGGGCAGCCAGATGAGCGGGCTCTTGTTGCTTCTGTGTTTTTAAATCGATTGCGTTTAAATATGCCTCTCCAATCCGACCCTACTGTTATTTATGGACTAAAAAAGAAAGGTGTGCCGCCAAAGCGTCTTTTGAAAAAGCATTTAAAGCAACAGCATGAATGGAATACATATATGCTGAGGGGCTTACCTAAAACAGCTATTTCTAACCCTGGAATGGCTTCAATAGAAGCTGTGTTAAATCCAGCAACAAGTAATTATTTATATTTTGTTGCAGATGGCAAGGGAGGGCATTATTTTGCAAAAACACTGGACGAACATAATAATAATGTCAGACGATATAGACAATTTATAGCAGACAATAATTAGCAGGAGCCTATTTTAACATGACATTTCCTATTACTAGGCGCGGATTAATGCTGGTATTATCTTCCCCTTCTGGCGCTGGGAAAACCAGCATTTGCAAAAGACTATTAGAACAGGATGCTGAACTTACACTTTCTATTTCAGCAACAACCCGCAAAAGACGTCCTGGTGAAGTTGAAGGTCAAGATTATCAATTTATGTCAACAGCAGAATTTGAAACTAAGATAAATCGGTCTGAATTTCTTGAATATGCGCAGGTGTTTGGTAATTATTATGGTACGCCCTCAAATTTGGTTGAACATAGCCTAAAATCTGGAAGAGATGTTTTATTTGATATTGATTGGCAAGGCACACAGCAGTTAAAAGCTAAAGCAAGAGAAGACCTTGTTTCTATATTTATTTTGCCTCCATCAATTAAGGAACTTGAAAAGAGACTTTTTAAACGCGCTCAGGACTCAGCTGAGGTAGTTGCAGATAGAATGTCAAAATCAGCTAATGAAATGAGCCATTATCCAGAATATGATTATGTAATTATCAACCATGATCTAAAGACGTCGGTTCAACAGATACAATCAATATGCCTTGCGGAAAGACTGCGTAGAGAAAGACAAATCGGGCTAGTAGACTTTATACAACAGCTTCGCTCACAGCTTTAATATAGAATGAAATGCCCGTCATAATACGAACCTATCAAATCCAGACAGAATAATTATAATTACAGTTGTGATGATAGATGGTTTGCAAGTTTGCAAAAAGCCTGTGTTGATAATTCCTGTGGTCTGATCTGAGGGTCAATTCCAAGCGCAGAAATCATTTTTTCACCGCCAAGATGTTTGAAGCTTGCACGGAGCATTTTTCGGCGTTGATTGAATGCTATTTGTGTAACTTTTTCTAAATCCGAAAATCTACATTCATAAACAGGGCTCTGTCTTGGTATAAGTTGAATAACAGCAGAAGTTATTTTTGGTGGCGGAGTAAAAGCAGAGGCTGGAACTTCAAATAAAATATGTGTTTCTGCAAGCCAATTGCAGATAACAGATAGCCTGCCAAAGTTACTATCTCCTGGTTTTGCACTAATGCGCTCAGCAACTTCTTTTTGAAACATTAAGGTCATTTTTTGAAATGAGGATGCATGCATTAGCCATTGGATTAACAAGGGGGTTGCTATATTATACGGTAAGTTAGCTATGATTTGCCTTGGTTGTTCTCCATATTCCCAAATCGGTAGGGTAAGGGCGTCTGCTTCTAATAGCGATAATCTGTGTCCAGCTGCTTGCTTAAGAGGCTCTAAATAAGCAACGGCGCGTTGGTCTTTTTCGATGGCAATTACCTGGGGTGCGCCAGCAAGGAGGATAGAGCGGGTAAGCCCTCCTGGGCCTGGTCCAACTTCTATTACACTTCCGTTAAATGGCGCTGCTGATAGTGCGATCTTATCTGTATAATAGCTATCAAGAAGAAAATTTTGTCCTAATGATTTTTTGGCTTTTAAATCTAATTTGGACAGGCTTTCCCTAAGAGAGGGAAGCTGGTTAATGGGGTCAATTGTCATCTTATAGATCTGCTATTGATGTGCGTATATTTACCCCGAGTTTGACTGAGATTTTCTGCGTATGAAATAGCGGCTAATAAGCTATCACACTTAGCGATATTTTTACCAGCAATATTATAAGCAGTTCCATGGTCAGGAGATGTACGGATAAAATCAAGCCCAAGTGTAATGTTAACAGTATTATTAAAATCAAGTGTTTTTACTACCGGAAGAACCTGGTCATGATACATACCAATAACAAGATCATAATTATCACGTGCTTCCTGATGAAAAAGAGTGTCTGCTGGCAGCGGGCCATCAATGTGAATATCCTCAGATAAAAGCTGCGATATAACAGGTGAAATCATATCAATTTCTTCACTTCCAAGAGCGCCTTGCTCACCTGCATGAGGGTTTAGTCCACATACCGCAATCCTAGGATTGTGAATGCCAAAGTCAGTTATCAAATCCTGTCTTGCTATTACTATCGTCTTATATAGCAAATCATAGGTTAGAATTGAGGGAATTTCTGATACAGGATTATGAATAGTTGTTGGTATAACTCTTAAAAATTTATTGGCTAGCATCATAACAGGCTGTGCACGTATGCTTGATAAGGTTGCAAGAAACTCTGTATGACCTGGAAATTTAAAACCAGCTTGATACAAAATAAACTTGTTAATTGGGTTAGTTACTAAAGCACTTGCATTTCCTGATCTTATCTCGGAAACAGCAGATTTAATAGCATCAATGATCGCTAAGCTGTTTTCTTTAATTGGTTTGCCAGGAATTATTTCGGCTGGCCAATTATGCTCAAGAATAGTTAAGCAGCCTGGTTCTATTACTGTCCCTTTTTGCCAGACATGGATTGGGATGTTTATACCAAATTTTTTTGCTGCATCAGCCATGTGTGCAGGGTCAGCTATTGCCACAAAAGCTATAGGGGAGGTAAGTGCTGCTTTTAGCGTGATTTCTGCACCTATTCCAGCTGGGTCTCCTGGGGTTACAATTACTGGTTTGCTTGTAGAAGAGATATCACTCATTACATTTTTATTTCAATACTTGCGGCTCTTCTTAGCCGCATTAGATATCGCATGCTTAACACTGAATATAACTTATTAAACTCTACTTCATTAAGCTGTTCTATGGTTGGAATATCTGGTTCTTGTTTAGAGCGACTACATACCATAAATATAGCTAATTCATTCTCATTTGTTTGAATGACTTCACTTGGTGTATCAATATCAAGTTTTAAGATCATCTCTTGAAATGATGTTTCAAGATTTTCTATTTTTACATTATTAATCTGGCTTAGAACATCGCTACCTAGGGACTCATGGTATGTTTTTAAGTCTGAACAAGAAGTTATATTTTTAGTATCAGTTTCTAATTGGGAGATTTTTTGATTTTTTTCATCTTCAGAGACATTCTCTGCTAACATTAATACGGTACGCCCGATAGAAATGACATCAAGAGATGGATCGTTAAATCCTAATTTGCGATACCCATCTATTTTAAAAATATAGATTAGCTCACCTGACTGGATAGAAAAAAATTGTTCACCCTCAAGTCTCGCATTATCCATAGAATTTTGAATATCAGCGGGAAGTTTTTTTGCTTGCACCCATCCAACTTTACCCCCATTTTTAGCACTTCCAGACATAGAATATTGTGCGGCAATAGTATTAAATTCTGCGCCTTTTGCGATGGCATTTAACAGCTGTTCAGAAAGTGTGCGTGTTTGCTCTAAAGGTCTTGAAGGTATAGGCATCAATACGATTTCAGAAATATTATATTGAGGAGCAGATAAATCATTCAATAATCGCTGCTGTTCAGCTTCAGCAAGAGACTGTATTTGAGAGAATTGACGCCGAAATTTATTCGTTAATACGCCTGTCCATACAATATCTGCTTTTATTTGGTCAATTGCCGTTGAAACTGGAATGCCAGCAGCCTGCAAACGCTCTGATGCTGTTAGATTTTGAAGGCTATATGCATTTTCGAAAAAGGAACGAGCAGAAGCAGTAGCCTCTGTAAATGAATTAGGATTGATTGCC